>JABLTT010021841.1_pt1 | contig 185950 bp, 173 predicted proteins | sample 7160061 | NCBI WGS metagenome assembly JABLTT01 (sample SAMN14651232, study PRJNA627086) | human gut metagenome | isolation source: feces | host: Homo sapiens | reverse complement strand
CCAGAAGAAAAGCCGAGGAAGAGGCAGCAAGAAAAGCAGCCGAAGAAGAGGCCAGAAGAAAGGCTGAAGAAGAAGCCAGAAGAAAAGCCGAGGAAGAGGCAGCAAGAAAAGCAGCCGAAGAAGAGGCCAGAAGAAAGGCCGAGGAAGAGGCAGCAAGAAAAGCTGAGGAAGAGGCAGCCGACGAGGAAAAATCTGAAAGAAATACACAGAGAATACCGGATGACATTGTCCGTCTGATGGAAGAGATGGAGAGTGAAAATGAAGATTCCGAAGATGAGATTTATGAGGAAGAACTTGAAGACGGTCCGGGAATGGATGAAGATTTCATAGAAGGAATCGAAGATGAGCTTGCCGGACTGGATATGAACGGAAGCAGTTTCGAGGAAGGTGATTTTGACGAAGCCGACTTTGAGGAAGAGGATCTTGAAGGGGAAGACTTTGACGAAGGCGACTTTGAGGAAGAAGATCTTGAAGGAGAAGACTTTGACGAAGGCGACTTTGAGGAAGAAGATTTCGACGAGGAAGACTTTGACGAAGCTGACTTTGAGGAAGAAGATCTTGACGAGGAAGAACTTGAAGAGGCCGATTTTGACGAAGACGATGACGAAGACGACTTTGAAGACATAGATGATGAAGAAACCGATTTTGACGAAGGCGACTTTGAAGAAGATATGGACGAAGAGGATTTCGACGAAGAAGAGATCGACGATGACGAAGAGCTTGATTTTGGTGAAGACCTTGAAGAGGCCGATTTTGACGAAGCTGACTTTGAGGAAGAGGATCTTGATGAAGGAGACTTTGACGAAGGCGACTTTGAGGAAGAAGATTTTGACGAAGAAGAGATCGAAGATGAGGATGACACAGAAGAATTAGAGATTGAAGAGCCATCCGAAGAAGAGATCCAGGCAAGAATTAAAAAGTCAAAAGGTGGAGTTCCATTTGATACCGGATTCGTTGTAACAGGAAGATATGATCTGAGTGCAACGAGTGAAATCGGATTAAAGGCAGGACTTACGGAAGAACAGAAGAAGTTATTCTCATATTTCGTTCCGGTAAGAGGAATGAGTGAACAGATCGTAGAGGTTCTTGATAATGACAGACGTGCCCAGAGAGAGGGTACTTCCAAGACAGGAAACCTTCTGGTAATCGGAAGAAAAGGATCTGGTAAAACAGTTCTTGCGGTTGATATCGTAAAAGCAATCCAGAAACAGAGAAATCTGAAACAGGGTAAAGTAGCGATCGTTACAGGTGAGTCTTTGAATAAGAAAGAACTTACGAATATCATCCAGAAGCTTCGTGGAGGAGCAATCATCATTGAACATGCTGGCAAGCTGAATTCAAGAACGGTAAAAGAACTTAATTATCTGATGGAAAAGAAGACAGGTGAATTACTTTTCGTACTGGAAGATCAGAGAAAACCTCTGGAGCGTCTGATGACAGCTAATCCGGAATTCAAGAAGAAATTCAGTTCGAAACTGGAACTTCCGGTATTCATTAATGATGAGCTGGTAACATTCGGTCAGACATATGCGAAAGAGAATGGATATAAACTGGATGAGATGGGAATCCTTGCACTGTACAGCCGTATCGATGTAATGCAAAGAGAAGACCATGCAGTATCTGTTGCAGAAGTTAAAGAGATCATGGATGAAGCAATTGCTCATTCACAGAAAGCAAATGTAAAACACCTTGCACGAAGAGTATTTGGTAAGGGAACAGATGATTCTGACAGAATTATTCTGAAAGAAGAAGATTTTAAAATTTAAGTCAGATTTTGGAAGAGTTTTGACAAACTAAACTGTCAAAACTCTTTCTTTTTGCCCTTTTGTAAAGTATAATGTTGTTATAAATATGCAACAGAATGCGAGGGGTAATTATGGCTGAAAAAAAGAAGAAACCGTATGAAATAGGCGAGCTGGATCAATACCTTTTCGGACAGGGCAATCATTACGAGATTTATAAGAAGCTGGGTGCACATCTGGTACAGGACGGAAAACAAAAAGGTGTGTATTTTGCGGTATGGGCACCGCATGCACAGGCAGTTTCGGTAGTCGGAGAGTTCAATGAATGGGATACAGAGGCGAACCCGATGAAGAGAGAAGAACCTCTGGGAATCTATACCTGTTTTATACCTGGTGTGAAGAAAAATCAGATGTATAAGTATTGTATTGAGACTTATTCGGGAGAACAGATATTTAAGGCAGATCCATATGCCAATTATGCGGAATTAAGACCTGGAACAGCATCCAGAGTTACAGATATCGAGAATATAAAATGGACGGATACAGAATGGATGACCCACAGAAAGACCTGGAATCATAAGCATAAGCCGATGTCTGTCTATGAGGCACATATTGGTTCCTGGATGCGCCATCCGGGACGGGAAGATGAAGGTTTCTATACATATAGAGAGTTTGCCAGAGCAATTACCAAATATATTAAAGAAATGGGTTATACACATGTGGAGCTGATGGGGATCGCGGAGCATCCGTTTGACGGTTCCTGGGGATATCAGGTGACTGGTTATTATGCACCGACATCCCGATATGGAACACCGGAAGATTTCGCATGGATGATCAATTATCTGCATAGAAATAAGATTGGTATCATTCTGGACTGGGTACCGGCCCATTTCCCGAAGGATGCACATGGACTTGCTGATTTTGACGGAACTGCGACGTATGAATATGCAGATCCAAGACTTGGAGAACATCCGGACTGGGGAACAAAAGTGTTTGACTTTGGAAAAAATGAAGTCCGCAATTTCCTGATCTCCAATGCATTGTTCTGGATTGAAAAATTCCATATAGACGGACTTCGTGTAGATGCTGTTGCGTCTATGTTATATCTGGATTATGGACGGAAAGATGGCGAATGGGTAGCGAATAAGTATGGTGAGAATAAGAACCTTGAAGTGATTGATTTCTTCAAACATTTGAACTCTGTTGTTCTTGGAAGAAATCCGGGAGCACTCATGATCGCAGAAGAATCTACAGCATGGCCGAAGGTTACCGGTGATGTGGAAGAAGGCGGTTTAGGTTTCAGCCTAAAGTGGAATATGGGATGGATGCACGATTTCACGGAATATATGAAGCTGGATCCATATTTCCGTAAGGATAATCATCATCTGATGACATTTGCCATGAGTTATGCATACAGTGAGAATTATATCCTGGTATTGTCGCATGATGAAGTGGTACATCTTAAGTGTTCGATGCTTAATAAGATGCCGGGACTGGGATTTGATAAATATGCTAACCTTAAAGCTGGTTATGCATTCATGATGGGACACGCCGGTAAGAAGCTTCTTTTCATGGGGCAGGAATTCGCACAGCTTCGTGAATGGAGCGAGGAAAGAGAACTTGACTGGTTCCTGTTGGCTGAGCCGGAGCATCAGCAGATGAAAGAGTGGGTAAAAGCGTTGCTTCATCTGTATAAGAGTCATAAGGCGATGTATGAGATGGATCAGAGCTGGGAAGGATTTGAATGGATCAATGCGGATGATGGATACAGAAGTATCTATAGTTTCATGAGACATTCCAAAGGTGCAAAGAAGAATCTGTTGTTTGTCTGCAACTTTACGCCGATGGCAAGAGATGATTACAGAGTCGGAGTTCCGAGAAAGAAACAGTATAAGTTGATTCTGAACAGTGATGAGGAAAAATACGGCGGAACCGGAGAGGTAAGGAAGAAGATCTATAAGGCTGAGGCAAAAGAATGTGATGGAAGACCGTATTCATTTGCTTATAAGCTGCCGCCTTACGGAGTTGCTGTGTTTGAATTTTAAGAGGAGTAATTTTAGGATTATTTAAATTTTGGAATAGAGAGATTTTAATTTGAATGAAGTAAAATAAAAAACGCCGGGAAGTTTTTTAAGCTTCCCGGTGTTTTTATACCAAAGTGTGCAAGAAAAGCTGCCAGTGGCAGGTTTGCTGTATTGTCATTATAATTCGTTTGTTACTATAATTACCTGCTAATGCTTATGTCTAGTTGGCAGAGCCGTTAGCTGTGGAATCAGACGTATCAGAGTTGGAAGAATCTGATTCGCTGCTGCCTGGTAAGCTGCTCTGAGTATCGGACTGATCATCGGCACTGTTATTCAGTGAAGAATCATCAGCAGAGTTGTCTGTTGTGCCGGCATCTGAAGAATCTGCATCACTGTTCAGAGAATCATTCTGTGTGTCGTCAGACTGATCATCATCAGTATCTTTGCTGTCCTCTGTATTGGCATCGTTTTTGCTCTTATCTGAATTGTCTTTTTTAGAATCGCTTCCGCCGAACAGATCCTTGAAGAATTTCTTGATCTTGCCCCAGAATCCGCTGTCATCGCTGTTGTCATCCGAACTGCTGTCGGAAGAATTATCTGCGCTGTCGGAATTGTTCGAAGAAGAGTTGTCGGAAGAATCCAGTGTGCTGTTACTTACGACATCATCGCCGAGTGCACTGTCATCCGTATTGTTGATGATTCCGCCATCAGAGCTGTCACTGCCGCCGAAGATTCCTTTGATGGAATTCCAGAGGTTGGAGAAGAATCCCTCGCTCTTTCCGTCGATGTTGTTCAGTGTATTCTTCAGTGCTTTGACATCATAGTCATACTGGGAAATGTTCTTTAACAGTTCAGTGATCTTGTCGATCTGTTCCTGTGTCAGAGTGACATCGTTATTCTTGGCAGCATCTTCCACTGCATCCTGAATATCGTTTTCATCTTTTAAGCCGTCTTCAATAACGCTTTCTTTGGCATCATTCATGACATCTTCGGCTTTGTCCTGTCCGATATCATTTGCCAGATCTCCTGTTGTGACAAGTTCGTCGGTTGCGGCAGCCTTCTGATCTTCGTTCAGAGTTGTTCCGGTGGCTTTCTCATAAGCCATCATGATTCCTGTCAGTGCGCCTGTTCCGGATACTTCGACCGGAGAAGCAGCGATAACGTTACAGTTCTCAACACCGGATGTAAGAAGTGTACTGGAGATCATAGAACTCGTAACATAAGTTAAGTTGGAAACCTTTACTTGGATTCCGCCGCTTGTGGTCGGCTCTACATATGAACAGCTGTAGGTACGGGTACCGATCTGTTCTTCCGGAGCGACCCCTTCGAGATATTTTCTTTCATCTGCATTGGTAACTTCGATGACTTCTGCTTTGTCAGAAGAGGTACCAAAGTACTCATACATGGAATTCTTCTGTGAATCTGACAGGTTGGCTCCAAGTGTTACAACTTTAGATGAATCTGCCTTTACGACCAATGGTGCCGCAGTAGAACCAAGTACAACTGCCATGGCAACTGGTAATGCTCTTTTTAAATTTTTCATAATGCGTGGTGTGTTCACCATGCCCCCTTTTTATTAAATATATTTATCCCTGTTACTTCTTAAATATAGCATAAAAAACTATGTTTTCCTAGGAAATATAAATTAACTATTTCTAAAGATTTTCTGTAGACGTGCGTCAAAATCGTTCTGTGATATCATCCCCTGCATGACAGCGATCAGTTCCTGGTCTTTGAAAAAGAGAAATGTCGGAAGAAGATCTGTCTGATACTCAGCTGCGAGAAGTCCGGATTCTGTGGTCTCTACTTCAAAAAAGCGAATGCTGCCGGAATATTTTTTCTGATATTTTTTTTCGAGATCTTCTATAATGGGACGCATCATTGCACATTTTCCACACCAGACGGCGTAGAACATGACTACGGCAAACACGGGATGGTCCGTGCTTTCACCCGCCGGTGCATCGGAAGAAAGCTGCCAGTGACAGGCCCTGAAGCTTTCAAAGTTTTGTGTCGTCAGATGTAACATAAGCTTCCACCCTTTCACAGGATTACAGGAGCATAAGATATGCTCTCTATTAATATATGAAAGGAAAGGGAAGAGGTTCCTTTATCTGCGTTTTGCGATCAGTTTGCAGATCGGATTGCCCATGGAAGAGAATTTTGCTTCATATTCGGTCATAATATTTCCCTGGTTCATCTTACTGTCATTATGAAGATTATAGGAAAGCTGATCCAGAACGAACAGTTCGGAAGTCTTAAGTTCTTCTACGGAAAAGTCGAAGAGCGGATGGTTGTCTGTCTTGAATTCTACGGTTCCGTCTGCAGTCAGGACTTTGTCATAAAGCTTGAAAAATTCGTTGGATGTCAGTCTTCTTCTTGCATGGCGGGCCTTTGGCCATGGATCGGAGAAGTTCAGGTAGATACGGGATACTTCCGCCGGGGCGAATACCGTCGGCAGGTCATTCGCATCCATACAGATGAATCGGATGTTGGCAGGAGCTTTCCCTTCGGCTTCCAGTTCCTGGAATTTCTCAACGGCACGTAATAAGACGCTGGAATAGCGTTCGATGCCGACGTAGTTGATCTGTGGGTTTTCGGCTGCGAGAGTCAGAAGAAACTGACCTTTTCCCATACCGATCTCGATATGCAGTGGTCGTTCATTTTGGAACTCCTGATTCCAGTGTCCGCATAAGCTTTCCGGATTCTTAACAACTTCTTTGCAGGCTTCGAGAACGCTCTCTGCACGTGGTATATTTCTAAGACGCATATGTGTGTTCCTCCTTATAATCAATGGATTTGCAAGGATTTTCTGACATTTTGCAAATCGTTCTTAGTTTAGCGTCTGTGCAGGAAAAAGTCAATGGAAGTGGAAATTGTCAGAAGAATTGAGAAAAATAATACAATATATACAAAATTATAGTGGTAATTTTAGAAAATAGGTGTATTATTATAACATGGATAAAAAAGTAACAATTATTCGTTGTGAAATGTGCAAAAAGGAGGGCGGCTTATGAACTCTGTTATTGAGAAATTAGCTGAAGTGGAAGAAACGGCGGAGGCGATCGTAGAGCATGCCAGACAGCAGAAAAGTGAAATTGAAAAACAGATACAGGAAGAAAGGAATCAATTTGACCGGGACCTGGAAGAAGAGACACAGAAAAAACTGGAGAAGATAAAAGCAAAGTCGCAGCAAGAAGTAGAGAAGGTTCTGGACCGGGAACGGAAGAAGAACCAGACTGCAATTGATGCGCTGAAGCAGGAATATGAAGAAAATCACGAGATTTATGCAGAGGAAATCGTAAGACATATGATCGAGGTGTAGTGTATGGGAAATGTGATGGCTTACAGTGGGATTACGACAAAGGTACGTGCAATGTCGGCAAAGCTTTTGGCAGCGGAGGATTATGACACAATTGCCGGACTTGGGACAGTAACGGAAGCAATTGAATATCTGAAAGACAAGACGGCATATGCACCTTATGTGAATCGGATGGACATTTCTCTGTATCACAGGGGAAATGTGGAGAAGATCCTGTATCAGTCTCTGTTCGATGATTATTCGAGACTCTTCCGTTTTGCCGGAATGAAACAGAAGACATTCTTAAAATTATACTGGAAACGTTATGAGATTGATCTGATCAATTATTGTCTGAGAATTGTGTTCAATCATTATGACAAGCCGTTTGACCTGGAATATAAGAAAGAGTTTTTTGACAGATATTCACAGATTTCCATTGACCGGTTGATAACTTCGAAAAATATTGATGAGCTTGTGGATAACTTACGGGATACGGAGTATTATGATGCACTTGCCAGAATCAGAGATTCCGGAGCGGGAACGCTGTTTGATTATGATCTGGCATTGGATCTGTATTATTTTTCTACGATGTGGAAAAAGGGAAAACGGGTTCTGAAAGGACATGAGCAGAAGATATTCTTAAAGGACTATGGAATGAAGATCGATCTTCTGAATCTTCAGTGGATCTACCGTGCGAAGAAGTATTATCATATGCTTCCGCCGGATATCTATTCGATGACGATCCCGATCCACTATCGGATAAAAGTAGAAGAATTCAAGACACTGGTGGAGACGCCGACACTGGAACAGTTTGAAGCAGAAGTGGAAAAGACGTACTATGCAGGAAAATATAATTATATGCAGACGGATAAAACACTGGAACAGATGTACCGCGACTGCCTGCGGAAGTTGTACCTGACTGATAAAAGGAATGATCCGTATTCGATCGCGATCGTCAATACGTATCTGTTCCTGAAAGAAGAAGAAATCTATAAACTAACGACAGCCCTTGAGTGTATCCGTTACGGTTTGACGAAGGGAAAGACATTAGGATACTTAGGAGGTGTGAATCAATGATTGTTAAGATGAAGTTCTTAAGCATCAGCGGACCGAAGAATGATATCGACCGTGTCTGCGAGGTGTATCTGTCGAAATACGAGATGCAGCTTGAGAATGCGGCGGCAGAGCTTAAGACGACCGACAACCTGCAGCCTTTTGTGGAAGTCAATCCATACAAAGAGCCGCTTGCGAAGGCAGAACAGTTCAGCGCACTGTTAGCGGATGAAGACCAGAGGATCGATGTATCGATGAATCAGGAGGATATGCTGAACCTGATCCGGGATGTCAATCATGACTATCTGGATCTGCTGGAGAAGAAAGAGTTAACGAAGAAGCAGGTAGATGAATACAAAGAAAAGCTTCTGATCATGGAGCCGTTCCGGACACTGGAACTGGATATGCAGAAATCATTAAAGTATAAATATATGAAAGTCCGGTTCGGACGGGTAGATGTGAATTATTACAAACGTCTGGAAAAATATTTATTTGATGATCTGAATGCGGTATTTATCGAAGGTACGAGGAATGAAAATTATGTATACGGATGTTATTTCGTATCGAATGCGGATTCCAGTAAGGTGGATTCGGTATTCAATTCCTTACATTTTGAAAGGATTGCAATTCCATCCGAATACATAGGAACGCCGGCGCAGGCCTGTGAAGAGCTTGAAAAAGAAATTGAAGAAAAACAGAAAGAGATTGCTGGGATTAAAAAACAGATCAGTGAGCTGATGGCAAAGAATGCCGCAAAGCTCCGAGGTGCGAAGAAGCGTCTGGAAGAACTGGCTACGAACTTTGATGTCCGCAAGCTGGCGGCAAGGATCGAAGAGGGAGATAATAAAGAAGACTATTACATCCTGTGCGGATGGATGGGCGAAGATGATGTGAACAAATTCCTGGCGGAATCGAAGAATGATGATAAGGTATTCGTTGTTGTAGAAGAAGACAAGGAGAAATTCTTCGGAGAGCCGCCGACGAAGCTTAAGAATCCAAGGTTCTTCAAGCCGTTCGAGATGTTCATCCGGATGTACGGGCTTCCGGCAAATGATGAGATGGATCCGACGATGTTCGTGGCACTGACGTATACATTTATCTTTGGTGCGATGTTCGGGGATGTCGGCCAGGGCTTATGCCTGTTTGTATTCGGCGGGCTTTTGTACCTGATTAAGAAGATCAACCTGGCTGGGATCATATCCATTGCGGGACTGTTCTCAACATTCTTTGGATTCATGTTCGGAAGTATCTTCGGATTCGAAGATGTGATACAGGCACACTGGTTAAGGCCGGTGGATGCGATGACGAACCTGCCGTTTATCGGACAGCTCAACACAGTATTTGTGGTTGCCATTGCATTTGGCATGGGACTGAATATCCTGGTGATGATCTTTAACGTGATCAATTCGATCAAGAGTCATGATGTGGAAAATATGTTATTTTCCCATAATGGAATCGCGGGACTGGTGTTCTACGGATTCCTGGTGCTGACGATAGTGCTTTACATGACGGGACATAAGGTTCCGGGCAATATCCTGATGGTGATCTTCCTGGGAGTTCCGGTGATCTTGTTCGTATTCAAGGAACCGCTGGGAAATCTGGTGACAAAGCAGCATAAGAAGATGGAAGAGGGCAAGGTAATGTTCTTCGTGCAGGCGTTCTTCGAACTGTTCGAGACGATGCTGAGCTATTTCTCCAATACCATTTCTTATGTGCGTATCGGTGCATTTGCCGTCAGCCATGCGGCGATGATGGAGGTTGTGCTGATGTTATCCGGCGCAAGTGCGGGACACACGAACTGGATCGTGTTCGTGCTTGGAAATGTGCTGGTGTGCGGACTGGAAGGTCTGGTCGTCGGTATCCAGGTACTGCGTCTGGAATATTATGAGATGTTCAGCAGGTTCTATAAGGGAACCGGACGGGAGTTCAAGCCGTTTCACAGCCAGAGTGACGAAAAGTAAAGGAACGATTTAAGCGATTTTGTGATCCAGAGGATAAATCGCCATGCGTTCGAAAGAAGCTGCCAGTGGCAGGTTCTGTAGAGGAAAAATAATAAGACAGAATTCAGAGATATATTTACAGGAGGACAAAAATATGAGCCTGACAGTTAGATTATTGTTAATTGCAACATTGTTACTTAGCATTGTAATTCCATTCGGATATTTCCTGATCGGACAGAGGACGAAGAAGCGTTATAAAAGGGCCATCGGCACGAATGTATTTTTCTTCTTTAGTACTATCCTGATCGCGGGAATCATGCTCTTTGCGGGAGATCCGGTACAGGCAGCAGAAGCAGCCGGCAATACGGCATCGAACGCAACCGGATTCGGATACCTGGCAGCAGCACTTTCAACCGGTCTTTCCTGCGTCGGTGGTGGTATCGCCGTTGCAAGTGCAGCAAGTGCGGCTCTTGGGGCAATCAGCGAGGATTCCAGTGCACTTGGTAAGTCACTGATCTTCGTAGGTCTTGCAGAAGGTGTGTGTCTGTACGGACTGATCATCTCCTTCATGATCTTAGGTAAATTGTAAGATGAAGATGTATCTGATCAGTGATAATATCGATACTCTGACAGGAATGCGTCTCGCAGGGGTAGACGGAATCGTGGTACATGAAAGAGAAGAACTCCGGTGTGCAATCGAGAATGCCATGGAGGATAAGGATGTAGGTGTGATTCTGCTGACGGAGAAATTCGGAAGAGAATTCCCAGACCTGATAGACGAGATCAAGCTGGAGCGGACGATGCCGCTTCTGATCGAGATTCCTGACAGACACGGGACCGGACGTAAGAAAGATTTTATCACGTCGTATGTAAATGAAGCGATAGGGTTGAAATTATAGACAGGAAGAAGGTGGCACATTTGACAAACGAAGAGAAGATCACGCATATCCGGACGGCGGCGATGGAAGAAGCAAGAGCGGAGGCGAATGCGATCGTAAAGCAGCATGAGGATGCGCTTCGAAGTGTGTTCGAACAGCATCAGATCGAAGCCAGACGGCAGTCGGAGACGAGAGTGCGTGCAGAGAGTGTAACTGCGAAACAGCAGCTGAACATGGCAATGTCAAAGGCGCAGCTTGAATTAAAACGTGAGATGGGAAAGACGCAGACAGAACTTAAGACGGAACTGTTCGAAGAAGTGCAGTTAAAGCTTCTGGCGTTCATGAGAACGGAAGAGTATAAAGAAGTTCTGATCCGTTATATAGAGAAAGCAGCACAGTTTGCATCGGGGATGGCGATGACGATCTATATCAATCCGTCTGATGCAGACAAGAAGACATATCTGGAAGAACGTACGGGAATGACGCTGACGATCAGCAAAGTGGATTTTATCGGCGGGGTGCGTGCGGTTGTGCCTGAGAAGAATGTCCTGGTGGACTATGCATTCAAAGGTGCACTGGAGAATGAATACCAGAAATTCCAGTTCCGGGGAGGTGTAAAGGGTGAGTAGCGGAAAGACAGAAAAGATATATGGCATCAACGGCCCGGTCATTTACCTGAAAGGGAAGACGGATTTTAAGATGTCGGAAATGGTCCATGTGGGAGAAGAAAAGCTGGTTGGCGAAGTCATTTCCCTGGATAAGGACCGGACGACGGTACAGGTATATGAGGAGACTTCCGGACTGCATCCGGGAGAACTTGTGGAAGGTATGGGAGCGGCAGTGTCGGTTACGCTGGCACCCGGCATCCTGAATAATATCTTTGACGGTATTGAGAGACCGCTGGAGCGGATCGCTGACAAGGGCGGGGCATTTATCACCCGTGGTGTCAGTGTGGACGCACTGGACCGTCAGAAACTCTGGGAGACGCATATCACAGTGGCTGAAGGCGATATGGTACAGGGGGGAACGATCATTGCGGAAGTGCCGGAGACGCGGGCTATCGTGCACAAATGCATGGTTCCGCCGGGAGTAGAAGGGACTATTGTATCGGTGGTTCCGGATGGTGAATATACGATTGATGAGACGCTGGTTACGATTGAACTGTTCAATGGAGAAAAACGAGAACTTTCGATGACACAGCACTGGCCGATCCGTGTACCGAGACCGGTGAACCGGAGATTCCCGGCAAGTGTGCCGCTGGTAACAGGACAGCGAATTCTGGATACGATGTTCCCGATTGCAAAAGGTGGAACGGCTGCGATCCCGGGAGGATTCGGAACGGGTAAGACGATGACCCAGCATCAGATCGCAAAATGGTCGGATGCGGATATTATCATATATATCGGATGCGGCGAGCGTGGAAATGAGATGACACAGGTTCTGGAAGAGTTTTCGGAGCTGGTCGATCCGAAATCGGGCAATCCATTGATGGACAGAACGACGCTGATCGCCAATACATCGAACATGCCGGTAGCTGCCCGTGAGGCGTCCATTTATACCGGACTGACACTGGCGGAATATTACCGTGACATGGGGTATGATGTGGCGATCATGGCGGATTCGACATCCAGATGGGCAGAGGCACTGCGAGAGCTTTCGGGACGACTGGAAGAGATGCCGGCGGAGGAAGGATTCCCGGCGTATCTGGCATCGAGACTGTCGGCATTCTATGAAAGAGCCGGCATGATGCAGACGTTAAATGGTGCGACAGGATCGGTCTCTATCATCGGAGCGGTATCTCCGCAGGGAGGAGATTTTTCTGAACCGGTTACGCAGAATACGAAGCGTTTCGTGCGCTGTTTCTGGGGACTGGACAAATCACTGGCGTATGCGAGACATTTCCCTGCGATCCACTGGCTGACAAGTTACAGTGAATACCTGAACGACTTAAGCGGTTGGTATTCGGATCATGTATCGCCGAAATTCGTTGATTACCGGAACCGTCTGATGGCGATCCTGAACCAGGAGAGCAGCCTGATGGAGATCGTAAAACTGATCGGCGGGGATGTGCTTCCGGATGACCAGAAGCTGATCCTGGAGATTGCGAAGGTGATTCGTCTGGGATTCCTGCAGCAGAATGCATTTCATAAGGATGATACGTGTGTATCACTTGAGAAGCAGTTCAAGATGATGGATGTTATTCTGTATCTGTATAAGACGAGCCGGAAACTGGTGGCGATGGGGATGCCGATGTCGGTGCTGAAGGCAGAAGGTATATTTGAGAAGGTCATTGCAATCAAGTATGATGTGCCGAATGACAATCTGCAGTTACTGGATCTGTATAAACTGGATATTGATGACTTTTATAACCGCGTCATCGAGAAAAATGCGTAAAGGGAGGGACGTAAGATGGCAATAGAATATCTTGGACTGAGCAGCATTAATGGCCCTCTCGTCGTACTGGAAGGCGTGGAAAATGCATTTTACGATGAGATCGTGGAATTTATTGTAGATCATGATACGAGGAAAATGGGACGTATCGTGGAGCTGGATGAAGATAAGGCCGTGATCCAGGTATTTGAAGGAACGGAAAATATGTCGCTGGATAATACCCACACGAGGCTTACGGGACATCCGATGGAAGTTGCCGTGTCAGAGGAAATGCTGGGCCGTACATTTAACGGGATCGGGGAAGCAATCGATGGCCTTGGACCGATCACAGATGCTGAGAAGCGGGATGTAAACGGACTTCCGCTGAATCCGGTCAGACGGGAATACCCGAGAAACTATATCCGTACCGGAATCTCGGCAATTGACGGACTGACGACACTGATCCGCGGGCAGAAGCTTCCGATATTCTCAGGAAACGGACTTCCGCATGATCAGCTTGCGGCACAGATCGTCAAGCAGGCTTCGCTTGGTGACAATTCGGATGAACAGTTCGCAGTTGTATTCGGAGCAATGGGTGTGAAGCACGATGTGGCGGAATTCTTCCGTAAGACATTCGAGGAAAGCGGTGTGGCAGACCATGTGTGTATGTTCTTGAACCTGGCGAATGACCCGGTGGTGGAGCGTCTGATCACGCCGAAGGTAGCACTGACGGTAGCAGAGTATCTGGCATTTGAGAAAAATATGCATATTTTGGTTATCCTGACGGATATGACTTCCTTTGCAGAAGCCATGCGTGAAGTATCGTCTTCGCGTGGTGAGATTCCGTCAAGAAAAGGATATCCGGGATATTTATACAGTGAACTGGCAACAATCTATGAACGTGCCGGTATTGTGGACGGGGCAAATGGTTCGGTGACGCAGCTTCCGATCCTGACGATGCCGAATGATGATATCACACATCCGATCCCGGACCTTACCGGATACATTACAGAAGGGCAGATCGTACTGGACCGTAATCTTCACGGTCAGGCAGTCTATCCGCCGATCAGTATCCTGCCATCGCTTTCGCGTCTGATGAAGGACGGTATCGGAAAAGGATATACCAGGGAAGATCATCAGGATCTTGCAAATCAGTTATTCTCCGCTTATGCGAAGGTCGGAGAGGCGAGAAACCTTGCTTCCGTTATTGGAGAGGATGAATTGTCGCCGATTGACAAGCAGTATCTGAAGTTCGGTGAAGAATTTGAAAAACGTTATATCGGGCAGGGACCGACGGAGAACCGTACGATGATGGAGACTTTGGATCTTGGATGGGAACTGCTTGGACTTCTGCCGAAGGAAGAACTGGACCGTATTGATACGAAGCTGATTGAGAAGTACTGGAAGGATACGCGGGATACGCTGGAGACAGAAGAGTAGGAGGGATGCATATGGATCCGAGAGAATTTCCTACCAAGGGAAATCTGATGCTTGCGAAGAATTCTCTGATGCTTGCGCGTCAGGGCTACGATCTGATGGATAAGAAGCGGAATATTCTTCTGAAAGAACTGATGGGACTGATCGATGAGGCAAAAGATATTCAGGAAGAGATCGATGCAACATTTACAAAAGCATACGCCTGCCTGCAGCGTGCCAATATCGAACACGGGATCAGTAAAGTTCAGGAACTGGCATTTACTGTTCCAATCGAGGATTCTCTGAAGATGCAGACCAGAAGCATCATGGGAACGGAGATCCCGCACATCAAGTATGATGCAAAGCAGAATGATCTGACGTATTCGTTCAGCACGACACATGAGTCGGTGGATATTGCAAGAGAAGCTTTCCGGGAAGTGAAGGAACTTACGATCAAGTTGGCTGAGGTGGAGAACTCGGCGTACCGTCTGGCGGCAAATATCAAGAAGACACAGAAGCGGGCAAATGCGCTTAAGAATATTACGATACCGATGTATACGAATCTGGTGCATACGATCAGTAATGCACTGGAGGAGAAAGAGAGAGAAGAATTTACACGGTTGAAGGTGATAAAGAGGATGAAAATGTAGAAAAAATGTAAAATAGGCCGGTGGATTTCTGAAAATCTCCCGGCTTATTTCAACGACAAATTTTGCAGAGTAATTCCAGTTATCCCCAACAAAAGAGGAGTTATCCACGGGAAACTGTGGATAACTCCTCTTTTGTCTGATAATTCCGCCGCATTAATCGACATAGAATGACAATGATTATAATGAACGGGATTTTTCTGTACTTACATTGATGCATTCAATTACAGCACCACGCATACCAGCCTTTTCGAGAGCTTCGCAGCCTTCGATGGTTGTTCCGCCCGGTGATGTAACCATGTCTTTTAACTCGCCCGGGTGGATTCCTTTTTCGAGAATCATCTTTGCAGTACCAAGGCAGGTCTGTGCTGCAAGGCGGTATGCCGTTGCACGCGGGAGTCCCTGTTTTACACCGCCGTCAGCCATGGGTTCAATGAACATAGCTACATAAGCAGGACCTCCGCCGCTTAAGCCACAGGCTGCATCTAAGAGGTGCTCCGGAATCATTTCTACCACACCGATCGTGCTGTAGATAGATTTTGCTGCTTCTAATTCGTCCTCTGTCAGATCGTTGTCGGAGCAGAGTGCAAATGCACCTTCGAATACCATTGCAGGGGTGTTAGGAAGAAGTCTTAAAATTCTAGGTGTGCCATCGATCATATTCTGGAGTCTCTCGACAGTGACACCGGCTACGATGGATATCAAAGCTTTTCCATCCAGGGCTTTTTCGCACTGTGACAGAGCTTTAAGGAGTCAGCTTATGAAGCTCCCACGCTTTCTCAATACTTCCCGGTGTTTCCATCAATAATTTCGTACCTTCTGCCATACATCTTGCAACATAGAGCATACCTTTCTGTCCGATAGTCATACCGGCCTGTTTGGCAGCAGCCCAGTGATGAAGCGGGGTGCCTTTACACATCGTAGCGGCACTTAAGGTGATCAGCGGAACCGTGTGGCTGACCTGTGAAGCATCTGTGCCGATAGCGATCGGAACCGGCTCGTCTTCAAGCGGTTCCAGGCCGGAGAATAGTGTCCCGTCATTGATGAGCCCGGCTTCTTCTGTAATCTGCTTTGCGAAATCCAGTTCTTCCGGTGTATAAGTCGGTGTCGGGACTTGGGTCATGGCATCGTAATATAATTCTGTCAGTACCCGGTTAACTTTCATCTCACTGCAGCTTGCAACCAGTTCGATATCGACGGTGGTGTCTGTCATAAGAGCGGCACCTCTTGCGCAGTTGTCTACACGTTCGCTTGCATCTTCGGTGCGGGAACGTAAGTAGGAGCGGATGAAATAATTTGTCTTCGTGATATCCGGAACAACATTTGCCGGAAGGCCGTTATCAATGTAGGCATAATGCATACGGACATCTCCCGGTACGTGTTCACGGAGATAATTGACGCCTACATTCATGAGCTCGGCGGCATCCAGGGCACTGCGGCCTTTTTCCGGTGCTTTGGCAGCATGGGAACTAAGTCCGTGGAATGTGTAGTTCTTAATGTCCTGTGCCTGCCAGATATCGTTGCTGACACGGTTGCGGTCGAATGGATGCCAGGTAATAGCAACATCGAGGTCATTAAAGACTCCCTGATCGTTCATCACGATCTTGCCGGACATGATCTCTTCGGCCGGGCAGCCGTAGACGCGGATCGTTCCGGCAGCATCGGTTGCTTCCATATCGGCTTTTAATGCGCAGGCCGCTGCGGCAACAGCAGTTCCAAGCAGGTTGTGTCCGCAGGCGTGTCCGACACCTGCCAGAGCATCGTACTCAGCCAGGAATCCAAGGAGTGGTTTTCCACTTCCCCAGACTGCGGTAAATGAGGTGTCGATACCGGCTGTTTTCCATGTTATTTTAAATCCCTGGCTTTCCAGATAATCTGCCAGGCATTTGGAAGAAAGTGTCTCCTGATATGCAAGTTCCGGGTGATGGAAAATGTAATCGGCAGTATGTACAAGTTCTTCCTGATGATCGTCGAGCCAGCTGGCAATAATATTGTCAGGTGTATGTTCGGTTGTTAGTTTATTCAAAATATAGATACCTCCTCATAGAATCGGGTGTTTATCTATCATTTTAGCATAGAAAAACAGGATGTAAATAGATTTCATAGTTTTCTCATATGAAAAGTAAAAAATAATGTCAATAAGCAGCAAATTCTATTCAACCGGATAAAGACCGTTCAGTACATCCAGATATTCCTGTCCAAATGTATCTACATAATCAGCAAGCGCAAGTTTAACTGCCTCTTCCCCTTTTTCAACAAGATTCAGGATCAGAGCCTGACTGACGGTATATTTTAAATGTGCTGTGTGGAAATTAAAATCTTTCATACAGGAAGTCCCAAGTTTGGCCTTTTTCTCAGCCAATTCTTTTACCTCTTCCTGCGAGAGCGGGTGTCCCCAGTCGAATTCGCAACGCTTGCCGCCCCAGCTCATAGATGTGGCAGTCGGTGTACAGACGAAGTCGGAACGGAAACCCTGGTAAACGGCATTATCTACATTGACGCAATAATATTTCCCATATTCGGTAATGTTATGCTTTTTCCATGCTTCACACCATGCACATTTTGCAATGTAAGTCTGAAGTGTCGGTTCGGTGCGAAGCGTTCCGAAGCCCATTTGTCCGGCGTAATCTGGTTTCCATTCACCGTATGCCTGATTGGTCATGGTAGTCAGTTCATCACCGTGTGCGAGTGCATTTGCCGCCATGCGGGCACCCCGCTCATTTCCATAGGTAGTCATTCCGGCAAGGATTGCGTCTTTTCCGGCTTCACCGCATAATTCAATTGCATGTTTGGCGAGAAATGCGAACATCATGGCGTGATGTTCGATTTTGCAGCTGACAGGACAGACTTTATTTTCATTTTCACTCATATTAAAAACTCCTTTCGACATTTGTAAGTAATAATCTATTTATTACAATACTACATTGTAGTGAAAAAGTCTCGAGAAAAGGCTTGATAAAAAGGAAAAAAGCGGTATGATAGTAAAAAAGAAAAAGCAATTACTTAAAAGTGAGAATAAAGTTGAAAATTAAAGAGGAAAAAAGTATGAGCAGGAAAAAGTTAAAAAATAGAAGACGAAAAGATCGTGCACAGAGAAAGATTCTGATTGCAGCAGTCTGCATAGCAGCAGTGATCATAGGTGTGGGAATCGGCGGGCATGTTATAAAAAAGAATGCTGGTAAAACGATGACAACGGCCGAGACGGAAAGTAAAAAGGCAGTATCAAAGAAAAAAGCAACTGCAAAAAAACTTACGATCAATGAGAATGAAACTGATGCATCCAATAAAGAAAATCAAGGCCAAAAAGATCAGGCAGATGACAGAAGTGAATTTGCAGTTCAACCAGGAAGAAAAGTGGGTACAACAGAACAATCGGATGAAAAAGTTGTCTATCTGACGTTGGATGACGGACCGTCTAAGAATACGCAGGCGGTGCTGGACATTTTGGATAAATACAATGCGAAAGCAACGTTTTTTGTTACAGGAGCCATGCCGGAATATAAAGATATGATTAAAAAGGCTTATGATAAGGGACATACGATCGGAATGCATACATATTCTCATGATTACGCAAAGGTGTATGCATCTGTTGATGCATATTTTCAGGATCTTGACCAGATTGGACAGCTTGTAAAAGAAGAGATCGGCTATGTTCCGTGTTTTATCAGATTTCCGGGAGGATCTTCGAATACCATATCTGCAAGTTACACGAAGGGAATTATGACAACGCTTACGCAGGAGGTTCAGGCAAGAGGATATCAATATTATGACTGGAATGGAAGTTCGGGAGACGGGGCCGTGAGAACAACGGAACAGCTTGTGGATCAGGCAACCAGTTTCCATGACAATAATATCATCCTGCTGTCACATGATTCCGAGACAAAAGATACAACTGTGGAAGCACTGCCGAAAATTATTGAATATTATCAGTCACAGGGATATGTGTTCAAAGCATTGGGTCTTAACAGCTATGTTGCACATCATGGTGTGAATAATTAATTATATATGTAGGGAAATGTGTTGATGGTTGTTGTACTTATGTTGAATAGAATAACGGAAGATCTGGCGGAAAACATGTAAATACAAAGAAGAAAAAAGATGTTATCAACCAGAGTGAGACTACAAAGCCAGGTTCTGTCTCGTGAGGAGAACGGGTCTTGCCGGAAATATATTCAGACATTCCAAATGAAAATATTACACTGGAATAAAAAAGCAGGATGTCTAAGATCAGGAAATTCCGGCCGAGAATCCCGGAATATGTGTAAAAAACAGAAACAGTAAAAAACATTCCGAGAAGCACACCCAGATACCGACAGTAAAAGAACGGTAAAACAACCGGATGCAGAGACAGATATTCCCATATGCTTACGAATAAAAAAGGAAAATATAAAAGTTTCAAATGTTCCCACACGGATTCATTAACCGGGCAGAAAAGTGCAACGATTGGAGACTGCCCGGATAAAAAATACAGGAAATGATTCAGTGTTCCGAGAAAGGCAGCGACCAGGACAAAATGCAGAGCTGTGCCTTGAATGCAGGAGATAATCTTTGTGCAGACAGTATAAAAGATTTTTTTGAAATTGGTTGTAACATAATGGATAATATGGCTCATAAATTCAACCCCCATATCAATATATGAGAAAAATAAAAAAATATGAAAAAAAGTAAAAAAAGTACTTGCATTTTTAAAAACCTTATTATATAATAAATCTTGTCGTTACGGAGAACGTAACACAGACAACCAAAGATGCGCGATTAGCTCAGTTGGTAGAGCACCTGACTCTTAATCAGGGTGTCCAGGGTTCGAACCCCTGATCGCGCACTATTAAATCACTGTTTTTGCAGACTGCGAGCTGCGGGGATGGTGATTTTTTTGTTGCTTATTTCCGGGAAAACTGAGGTCAATAATTTCTGATTGAACTTCGGATAAGTCTTGAGCCGGAAACACGTTCGTGTTAGTATAATCATAATTTACAATAGAAGAAAAGAGTGAGAAGATGAGCAGTCATACACTGGAAGGAAAGAAAAAGACACAAAATGGCGTGAAGCGGCTGATGTTCACGGTGCTTTCGATATTATTGGAAGTGGTGTTCCTGGTTGGAATATTCAAGGGACTGAATGAATATGCAGTAGTTATAGATAATATGACCAGAATATTTGCCGTCATACTGGTTCTGAAAATATATGGAAGAAATGAGACTTCCTCGATGAAGACACCGTGGATCATCCTGATCCTGACACTGCCGATTCTTGGAGTGGCACTCTATTTTCTGATCGGTCTGAACGGCGGAACCTGGAAGATGCGGATGCGCTACAAAAAGATTGATGAGAAGCTTCTGCCTCTTTTGCCGGAGAACAAAGAAGTATTGCAATGTCTGAATGCATCAGATCCGAAAGCGGGAAATGTTTCCAATTATATAGAAAGAAATGCGTGTTATCCGGTGTATCAGAATACGGATGTGATTTATTTTGATGAAGCGGTCAAAGGACTGGAGGCGCAGCTTGCTGATCTTGCGAAGGCGGAGCAATTCATTTTCATGGAATATCATGCAATTGAGGATGAATATGCATGGAGCAGGATCCAGACGGTTCTGGAGGAACGGGTGAAGGCAGGTGTAGAGGTCCGGGTGTTCTATGATGACATGGGATCGATCGGATTCGTCAATCTGAGTTTTGCAAGAAAACTGGAAGCGAAAGGGATTGCCTGCCGGGTATTCAATCCACTGCTTCCGGGACTTAATATGTTCCTGAATAACCGTGATCACAGAAAGATTACGGTGGTTGACGGAAAAGTTGGATATACGGGCGGTTATAACCTGGCAAATGAGTATTTTAATTATACACATCCGTACGGAGAATGGAAGGATACGGGAATCCGTCTGGAAGGGGATGCGGTGGCTTCGCTTACGGCAGCATTTCTGGAGATGTGGGAATCGTCCGGGAAGACCTCGGCCGGTGTGGACGTTCTGGATATAGAGGCGCAGAAAAAATATCTGGTACAGCATCCGTATCAGGCGCAGCAGACGGGATATATCCAGCCGTATGCAGATTGTCCGTTAGATGGGATCCAGGTTGGAGAGGATGTCTATATCAGTATCGTCAATAAAGCGGACAGATACTGCTGGTTCATGACGCCGTATCTGATCATCACGGATGAGATGACACATGCCCTTTCGCTGGCGGCCAAGCGCGGTGTGGATGTGCGGATCATCACGCCGGGAATTCCGGATAAGAAACTGATCTACAGTATCACCAGGTCGTTCTATCACAATCTGGTACAGGATGGTGTAAGGATCTATGAGTGGACACCGGGGTTCTGTCATGCCAAGATGAGCGTGGCGGATGACTGCATGGCGATTTGCGGCACGATCAATCTGGATTACCGGAGCCTTTATCATCATTTTGAAAATGGATGTTTTATGGCGGACTGTGATGCAGTACTGGACATCCGACGGGATATGGAGCAGACTTTTGAGCAGTGCAGGGAAGTGACGGAGAAGTATAAGTCCGGCCGGAGCGCGACTCTGCGGTTGGGACAGTTGTTCCTGCGATTGTTTGCGGAGCTGTTGTAGGAAAGAAGAAGGTAAAGGGGCTGGGAATGCAGGTTTGCATTTCTGGTTCTTTTTATTCTTACATATTGACATATATCGAGATGCGATATATAATAAAACCAAGAAGAAAGCAAATTTTTTTACACCAAACTATCGAAAGTCGATATATAATGAAAACAAATATAAGAAAGGAGCAATCACTATGAAAGTAAACAAAAATATGGTCTCAGGAAATACCGCAATGTTAATTCTCAAATTGATCTCAGAAAAGGATATGTACGGATATGAAATGATCGATACACTCTCAAAGAGATCGGACAATGTATTCGAATTAAAGGTAGGAACATTGTATCCGCTGCTTCACAGCATGGTACAGTCCGGATATTTGGAAAGTTATAACCAGGAGGCGAACGGGAAACTCAGAAAGTATTACCGGATCACACCTAACGGGAAGAAATATCTGGAGAAAATGATCGAAGAATGGAATGCTTATGCTAATGCAGTTACGAGCATGATCCAGTATTCCGTATAGCACAGGTAAGGCAGTGAAGGTGGCAGAAAAGGACGGTGTTAGATATGAAGGAAAGAGAATATCTGAAAGAACTTGGGAAGAAGATTACCGATTCGTCTGTAAGAAAAGAGATTGTAAATGAATATGAAGCGCATATAGAAGACTGCAAAGCCGCATTAATGGAATCAGGGATGACGGAAGTTGAAGCAGAGGAAGAAGCAGTCCGCCAGATGGGCAATCCGCAGGAAGCAGGTGAAGCAATGGATAAGATCTATCATAAAGTGTTTGATTCCAATATGTTTCTGTGGATGCTGGCACTGGGATGTATACCGATTGTATGTGTGTGCATTTCTTATCTTATCGCAAGAGATCCGAACGCATTTTTATGGTTGTGGAATGATGCGCTTGGCTTGAATAAAATCCCGGCAGTTATACACCGGAATATCGGAATCGGATTGGCTGTCTATGGAATCGGATTGAGCTTCTGGGAGAAATACACGGGCAAAGCTTTATTCTATGCAGTCGGAAGAGACTGGGGGCAGGGATGTTACGTTGCAAACAGCGGGCTGGTACTTTTTATCTCGGCATTATGTTTTGCTCCGAGCTTCCCGGTGAAGGGATATGCAGGAATCCTCTGCTGTGTATTGATCGCATGTCTGCTGAATATGGTACTGAGAGGATTTATGAATCTTTTGCAGAGCAGAAGAGAGACCAGACTTTTATGGGAGATCGGAACGGCAGATACCAGAATCAACTGGAAGGGAAAAGGATATCTGTGTGGACATCATATGAAAGTAAGAGTACAGGGATCTGAGAAAGGAACGGAGATCCCGGCAGGAGCACCGGTGATGGTTGTAGGAATGGAGGGATTTAAGCCGGTGGTGGCGCAGGTATAAAGAGAGAGACGTTAGATCTTGGATAGTAAGCGTATATGAAGAGAGACGTTAGATCTCGGATAATAAGCGTGTATGAAAAATGAGAGGCAAAAGTTATGAATAAGACGGAAAAGAGAATGAAGATATTCACGCTGATCATGCAGGTGATCATCCAGGCGGTGCTATTATTTCCGTGGATGAACATGGGGACATGGAAATGCAATGTGCCGGGATATCTGATAAAATTGGCTGCTTCGGGCGATGGGATGAGTTACATAAAGAAAAGTCTGAAGCCTTTGGGAGTACTGGACGGTGCAGATGAACAGATGATGGTTCAGATACTGATGCTGTTCATCTGTGAACTGGTAATGGTACTGGTAATCCAGGTGATAGGAATTGTGAATCTAATACTGGCTTTAAGCAATCACCATAAACTGCTTCTGGATATCATGTCACTGATCGCAGGATGTATGATATCATTTCTTGGGGCAGATGGGGCAGTATTTTCAGATCCGCTGTCACAGGTGTATCCATTTTTACTGGTAGTGCTTCTGGTGATCAATTTGATCGGTGCGAAGCTGATTGATTCGTGGCAGGAAGAGAAAAAGATACAGGAAGAAGTTAAAGCCAGAGAGAAAAATTACAAAGAAGAAAAGAAAAAGCATCTGGAATTTTCGGGGAAGTATCCGAAAGGATTCTATACGGCCCTGTGGAAGAATTTTAAAAGTTCAAAAAGAGATTTTATTGTTTACGTAAGTATGAACCTGCTTCCGGCGACGCTGATATTTTCCGGAGTCGGAATGGCACAGATGCTGGCACCATTTAATAAAGAAGGAAATATACTGACGGGGCATGGAATCACGGCAATTCTGCTGGAATTCCTGATCGTGAGTCTGATCGCATCGCTGATGCTGATGATCACGAATCTGTTGTCATATTTCAGAAAACGGATGAGAAATTACAGTATATTTTCGACTCTGGGAATGCGGAAGTCTACACTTTATGAAGTGCTTGGAGCAGAGATTGTGGCTGGAATTCTGGGAATGCTGATCGGGGGAGCCTGCATCGGAAGTGTGATCCTGTGTATCATCCGCAGAATCTTCATGGCAAGATCCGGAGTGGGAGCACAGCCGGCGAAGATTACAGGATTCACATATTTGATTGCAAGTCTTATCCTGATCGGAATATCCGGGATTGGACTGATGATCCTGCGGGATTTCTTCCTGTACAGGGAACTAAAAAAAATGCAGCTGGGCGATGTGGAAAAGGAGAAGATGCCGGAAAAACGGATCGGTCTGTGGCTTACAATTGGCCTGGTCATTGTGGTATTTGGAATCGTGAATTTCGGAATGCGGAAGAATGCCGAAGGGTTAAGGATACTTTTATTTATCTTCCTGGGCATTTATCTGGCGGAAAAGTTTGGATTTGGATTGTTCCTGAAAGTGCGGAAGCATAAAAAGAGTTATTATGCAAAGTTGATCCCATATAATTCGTTTTATTACCGTTTCAAGAGTACATTCCGTTATGTGTACGTGATCAGTCTTATACCGGTACTGATATTGTTCTTATTTGGAAAAGATATGATTTCAGCGAAGATCGCGCAAAAGCCGGAAGGACTGTTCCCGTATGATTTTGTATGTATGGCAACGGAAGCGGATGAGACATTCTGGAAACAGCTGCAGGAAAAATATGACGTGAAATTCCAGGAGTATCCGATGGTACGCGTGACGAATGTGGATAATTCGGAAAAGCTGGATGATGCCAGAGCAGTGATCATGCCGCAGGGACAGCATATAGGCATCTCGGAGACGACGTATAAAGAACTGAATAAGGCACTTGGAAAGAAAAGTGAAAAAATGAATCTATCTGCTGACGGAAAGGAAATCTATATTATTTACCAACAGGATAAGAGTACGAAGGCACATCCACTGGATTACCTGAATTCGAGAAAAGAGCCGTACCTGCACATCGGACAGCCGATAGAATCTTATGGATTTCTTGATCGGGAAAAAATTTATCCGACACGAACCGTAAAGGGTGAAAAGACGGATATTCTGACAGGTGCATTCCGGCAGGGAAGTGAGGAGAATCTGGTCGTATTTTCGGATGAATATTTTGAAAAGGTTCAGGACGACTGGAAGAAATATAATTGGATCACCGGAGATCTGGTTGAGGAGGGTGAAGCAGAAGAAGGAGTGACGATCCATCACTGGCCGACAAAGCTTGTCCTTTTGAATGTGAAAAATGCAGATTATCAGAAGATAGAAAAAGAGCTCCTGGCTTTTCGGAAGGTACATAAAGAGGATGAAAGATTTGACAAGGATGTATTATCCTGCTATTCCAAACGTACAACGATGGAACAGATTGAAAGCGAACGCTTTATGACAACGGTAGTAGATATATTTATCATGGGAGCATTTCTGCTGGGAAGCGTTCTGGTCATTTACTTGAAATATGAATCTGAGATGACGGACAAGAAGAAGCGGAATCATTTCTTAACCTGTATTGGAATGAGCTCGAAAGAAAGAGAAAAGCTGATCCGGACAGAGACGGGAATCTTTTTCTGGATCCCGGCAGTAGTTGCGGTTGTTATGGTGCCGGTGTTAACCGGGGAGATATGGAACATGCGGGAATATACGAAGGCTGACTGTGTACATTATCTGCGATATCTGTTGATCCTTGCAGTTATATATCTTGTAGTGCAGGGCATCGGTGTAAAGGTGATTGAGCAGTATACAATAAGAAAGGTAGAAGGAAAGCATGAAAGAAATATTAAAGGTAAATAACCTGATCAAGAAATTTCCAAAAGCCGGTGGGGAGATTGATGATGCGGATGCGATTTCGGTACTGAAAGGCATTAACTTTGATGTAGAACAGGGAGAGTACGTCGGAATTATGGGAAAATCCGGCTGTGGAAAGACAACACTTCTGAAGATCCTGGGATTTATGGATCAGCAGACGGACGGAGATGTGATCTTTGACGGTGTGAATACGAATGAGCTGTGGAAAGAAGAACTTACGGATATCAGACGTAGAAAGATCGGATTTGTATTTCAGGATTTTAATCTGATGGACAGCCTTTCGGTAAAAGAAAATATCATGCTTCCGGTATTGCTGGATAAAAAGGAACAGAAAGAATGTGAAGAGAAAGCGGAAGCATTGGAAAAGCAGTTTGGGATTGAACATCTTCAGGAAAAGAATCCTTATGAACTGTCCGGCGGTGAGCGGCAGAGAGTGGCAATCTGCAGGGCGCTGATCAATGATCCGAGTATCATATTTGCAGATGAGCCGACGGGAAACCTCGACTCAAAATCCGGAAAAGTTGTTGCAGAGGAATTCCGGAAAATCAATGAGGAGTTAGGGAAGACCCTTCTGATGGTAACGCATGATCCACAGATGGCAAGCCGGTGTAAGAGAGTGATATTTCTGAAAGACGGATATGTGATGAATGATGTGAGAAAAGAGGGCACGGAAGAAGAATTTTACAGAACGATCATTGGGGAGATGGAGAAGTTTTAAGATGAGATAATATATAGATGGTGATATGGGCTATGCGGCGGAAGATAATTCTGCCGCTTTTTTTACGAAAATTAATCTTGTAATCATATGAACAATATGCTATTCTGAATGCACTTCAAAGAGTGACTTCTACAAACTCTTAAGTATTTCTAGGCCAAAAGGCATCAAGTTTCGACCGTTTCACACCTAAAAATGTCTGAAACATATTTCCGACTTGAGAGAACACGAAAATTTTATAATCTATTCAGGAGGACGTGCCTATGACAAACAAACTTCAACAGTATTTCCCGATGATTCGGACAAGGGAGGAGGTGTTGAATGAGATTGAAAGTAAAAGCAGATTAAAAAATTTATTTTATGAGTGGACAGAGGAAAATCAAAATGAATTTCTGGATTTTTGTACCGGAGTGAAAGGCATAAAAATCATGTATGATTTCATGATAAAAGAAATTCTGAATCCGGAGAATACACCGGAGAGGGTAAATGAATTACTCACACTGCTTCTTGGACAAAGAGTGAGAATCGTAGATGTATTACCAAATGACGGAACAAGATTAGCAGATGAATCTACGCTTCTTATTACAGATATGGTAGTGCAACTGGAAGATGGAAGTATTGCGAATCTGGAAATTCAGAAAATCGGATACTATTTTCCGGGAGAAAGAAGTGCCTGTTACTCAGCAGATCTGTTGCTTCGGCAGTATAAGAGAGTGAGAGGAATCAAAGGAAAACGATTCTCTTACAGAGATATCAAGCAGGTATACACGATTGTGTTATTCGAAAAAAGTCCAACAGAATTCCAGAAATTTTCCAATAATTACATCCATCGTTTTATGCAGAAATCTGATACAGGAGTAAATATAAATTTATTACAGGAATATCTGTTCATACCTCTTGACATATTCAAAAAGAATCAGCAAAATGAAAATAGAAGTGTAAAAATAGAAAATCGGCTGGAGGCATGGCTTGCATTTTTCTGCATGGATGATCCGGAGACAATTATAGATATTATAGAGAAATATCCGGATTTTAAAGAAATGTATGAACAGGCTTATGATGTCTGCCGGAATATCGAAGAGGTGATGCAGATGTTTTCGAAAGAATTGCTGGAGTTAGACAGGAATACAGTAAAGCTGATGATTGATGATATGCAGAAGGAGATAGACTGCCAGAGAGAGCAGTTGAGTCAGAAGGATGAGGAGATGTTAGAAATGAGGAAAGAAATACAACGATTACAGCAGCTATTGGATAAAAAATAGCATGAAAAATGTCAAAAGAATTGTTTTAGATACTTATAAAAATAACTAGTCAGTTGAAAGAGGTGATGTAGATGTTTTCGGAAGAATTGTTAGAATTAGATCGAAATACAGTAGAATTCATGATTGAAGATATGCGGAGGCAGATAGAAGAGAAAGATGAGCAGATAAAACAACTAGATGAGCAGATAAAACAGAAAGATGAGCAGTCAAGACAACTGGATGAACAGATAAGACAACGGAATAAACAAATAAAAGAAAGTGATAAGCAAATAAGACAACTGGATGAACAGATAAAAGAAAGCGATAGGCAGATAAGACAGTTGGATGAACAGATAAAACAATCAGAACAAGAAATACAAAAAATGGAGGAAGCAAAAGAGTAATACATAGCCTGGCTGTCTCAGGAACGTGAAACAGCCAGACCGCTTACCTCAAAGCATGTAATCCAGGGATATTCCATATAATTGATGCTGATATCCCCGGTTACAGTAACCCCATCAGGCAGATAATAGACATTTCCAAGAGGACTGGTCTCGCAGACATACCCCTGTGCGAGCATGTCCTCTTTTTCTTTATCGGTAAATCCTACCGATATCTCCAGACGCGGAGGGGCACATCAACTGGTGATTGTTTCGATGGAAAGTATGATGTTGCGGAATCCGCGTTTATTCATATAGGCAATAGCATTGTCGTTCAGGTGTACCATATGTTCAATTCCTTTCATAATTTAATAATATTACAGCAGTAATTGTAAAACAAAGTCCACAGACGGAAAGAATACCTGGTGTTTCGGCATAGAGTACCGCTCCGAATAACATGGCGGCGGCAGGTTCGCTGGAAGCGAGAATCGATGCCTTGCCGGCCTCCATATAGCGCATGGATAAAGAATATAGTGCATAAGGCAGGACGGATGATACCAGCGCATGAATAATCAGGATAAAAAAGGTGGTCCTTTGCCCTGAGACAATCATACTGCTTAAAGAGTGTATATTACTGAAAGGCAGCATTGTCATGCCGGAAAAGAGTGTGCCGTAAAAAGTAATCGTCAGGAAATGATATCCTTTTTGTGTGACTTTTTTGCTTATGATTCCATATACAGCATAGAAAAAGCTTGCCAGAATTCCGCAGAGAATTCCTGTTATGCTCCAGGAAAGTCCATTGCTTTCCAGTACTCCGCTTACCAGTACACAGCCAATGAGTGCGAGTGTTACACAGGTCAGTTTGTGTCTGGTTACTGGTTCATGGAAGAATATAGCAGCCAGAAACAGAACAAAGACCGGAGACATGGCAAGTAACACGGCAGAAAGTGCAAGAGATCCTTTCGTAACGGAAATATTATAAAAGACACTGAGGGCGGTCATGCCGATCATGCCGCTTCCGATAAAAAGCCAGAAGTCACGCCGATGTACATAAAATAAATGTCGGTTATAGAATAGAATCCATATGCCAGTGATCAGAGCTGCAAGCAACATCCGGAAACTAATGATGGAAAAGTTGTCGAGCCCATCGTGTTCCAGTGTACGGACAAAGATTCCGGCAGCACCCCAGCAGATGCCGGAGAAAAATGGCAGTAACCAGGCGTATTTGGTAAGTTTCTGATTCATAAGTACCCCAATCCTTTGTAAATATAATAAATTAAGTATATCACAAAAACGGACATTGTTATGAGAACATGTCCGTTTTGTGCATTTTTATGAATCACTATAATCGATCAGAATTATCTTTCAAATGAATATATTCTGCTACAGACCGGTCAAAAGTCTTGATATGCTGGAACAGCCAGTCTACGACATTGCGCTTTACCTGTTCGATAAACTGATCATCAGGTCCTTCGTTTTCATTAAGATAATCATATAATTCCTGAATGGATTTCTTGAATTCTTCATGTTTGGCATGATGTGCGGCAAGTTCCGGGTAAGATACTTTTTTCTGCAGATCTTCTTCTTCCTGAAAATGGAAATTCGTATATTCATCAAGATAATCTAACATTTTGATTGCTTTGATCTTACTGTCACTGGATTCGCATGCTGCAACGAACTGCCGGATGCGGTCGATCAGTTCCTGATGCTGGGAATCGATGGTCTTGTTGCCTGTAATTAAGTTATCGTCAAATGTAATATTCATAGAGAAACCTCCTGTCTTTGATACGCATTGAATCCCAGTCCCGCGTAGTCTATAATGAATCATAGAAATTGTTATCAGCAGAGAAAAGGATTGGATTATGAAGTTACAACAGTTACAGATATTTCAGAACCTGACAGAAGAAGAACTGGAAAAAAGTCTTGTCTGTTCACAGGCTGTAGTAAAGAAATATCCGAAAGGTACCTATATTTTCCGCCAGGGTGATGCACCGTTAAAATTATATTTCATATTGGAAGGAATGGTTGAGCTTGGCAGTATCAACCTGAATGGCAAGATTACTCGAAGCAGTTATGTTACGGTGGGTGAGGAGTTTGGCGAAGTAGAACTATTTCTGCGCCAGTCTGCTTACTCCGGTTATGCAAAAGCAAAAAGTGAAGTGTCGGTTCTGGAGGTTTCACAGAATTTCTTTGGCGGAAGATGCGAAAGAAATTGTGTACATCACAGTAAGGTTGTGTTCAATATGCTTCAGCTTTTTGCGGAAAAAGCAGAGAAATGTAACCGTCAGATAGAGGTTCTTACCAGTGGAAACTTACGTCAGCGTGTAGCGGCGTACCTGTTGGAAAACTGTGATCCGGACTACCGGGTTCGTCTGCATATGAACAGGGAAGATCTGGCAGTATATCTGAATACTACAAGACCATCTCTGTCGCGTATGCTGCTTACTTTACAGGATGAAGGTATCATCCGTCTTGTAGGCCGTAAGGTAATTGAGATCACGGATTATGAAAGGCTGCAGGAAGAAGAGTAATCAATAGTAATTAATCTTCTGCAACAAATACCTCTTTTCCTAATCCACAGATTGGACATACCCAGTCATCCGGAATATCTTCAAAGGCTGTGCCCGGTGCGATTCCGTTATCCGGGTCTCCTACAGCTGGGTCATATTCGTAGCCACATGGTTCACATACATATTTTTTCATAATTAAAATCTCCTTTTTATTAAAACTTAGTTGGTGTTAACTGGTGTTGTACAACTTATGTTGTGATTAGAGTATATAGCTTTTATAGGAAATGGTTTGTAACAAATGTTACGAAACAACAAAAAATGATAATTTGTTATATGGATTAAGATTGACAGAGATTAATTTTATAAATGAAGAAATATCGGCACAACAACTTCATATTATCAGTATCTTTGAATGCAAAAATCAATACAGGGAATGCGTCTTAAGTATTCTTAACTATGTGCCACACTTTACCCGTCACAAAATTAAAAATGCAACAGATTTCGTAAAAAAATATCACCAAAATTTAGACCACATTTCAAACATTTATTTTAACAAAATTACCTCTTTCATTTTCGCCTGTTATAGAGTATCATATTACTTGCACAATATCTTGTGCGGAAATGATGTTAAAAAAACAATATTTAGTAGTATTTGAGGGTGAGCACATACTACATCGGCAATAAAAACAAGAGAGGGATAAACATGAACGCAGAAATAAAGACGAACGTAATTAAGAGAAACGGCGAAGAGGTAGCCTTCGACCTGGAGAAGATCATTAATGCGATCAAAGGTGCAAACAAGGACGTCGATAAACTGCATCGGATGAATGAATATCAGATTATGGCAGTGGCGGACAACGTTGCAAAGAAAATTGAGGAATCCACTCATGCTGTCAATGTAGAAGATATACAGGATATGGTAGAGACTGGAATTATGGAACTGCGCGGCTATGAAGTCGCACAGAAATATGTGCGCTATCGTTATAAAAGAGAACTGATGAGAAAGACGAATACAACAGATAACGGAATTCTTGCACTTCTGGATCATATGAATGAAGAGGTGAATCAGGAGAACTCTAACAAGAATCCTGTGATCAACTCTACACAGCGTGATTATATGGCCGGAGAAGTAAGTAAGGACTTGTCAAGACGTGTCCTTCTTCCAGAAGAGGTTGTACGTGCGCATGAAGCGGGAATCATTCATTTCCATGATTCCGACTATTTCGCACAGAAAGAGCATAACTGTGACCTGATCAATCTTCAGGATATGCTTCAGAATGGAACTGTCATTAGTGAGACCATGATCGAGAAGCCGCACAGCTTCTTTACAGCATGTAATGTAACGACACAGATCGTTGCACAGGTAGCAAGTAACCAGTACGGCGGACAGTCATTTACACTGGCACATCTGGCACCGTTTGTCGATATCAGCCGTAAGAAGATCCGCAGAAATGTAATCGCAGAGCGTGAAGAATGCGGAGAAGCTTTAGATGAGACAATTATCAATAAGGTGACAGAGCGCCGTTTAAGAGAAGAAGTAAAGAGTGGTATCCAGACAATTCAGTATCAGCTTATCACATTAATGACATGTAACGGTCAGGCACCATTTGTGACGATGTTCATGTATCTGGATGAGGTAGAAGAAGGCAGAACCCGTGATGACCTGGCTATGATCATTGAAGAAGTGATGATTCAGAGAATGCAGGGAGTAAAGAATGAAAAAGGTGTATGGATCACACCGGCATTCCCGAAACTGATCTATGTACTGGATGAGGATAATATTACAGAAGATTCCAAATACTGGCATCTGACAGAACTGGCAGCAAAATGTACCGCAAAACGTATGGTACCGGACTACATCTCTGCCAAGATTATGAAAGAGATGAAGAATGGAGAAGTATATCCTTGTATGGGATGCCGTTCGTTCCTGACGGTAGAAGACAGCCAGAGAAATCCGGACGGAAGCCATAAGTTCTATGGACGTTTTAACCAGGGAGTTGTAACGATCAACTTAGTTGATGTTGCATGTTCATCAGAAGGAGATATGGAGAAATTCTGGAAGATCCTGGATGAGCGTCTGGAATTATGTCACAGAGCACTGAGATGCAGACATGAACGTCTCCTGGGAACGGTTTCCGATGTTGCTCCGATTCTGTGGCAGAACGGTGCACTTGCAAGACTGAAGAAGGGTGAGACGATCGATAAATTATTATTTAATGGTTACTCCACTATTTCGCTTGGATATGCAGGACTTTATGAGATGTGTGTACGTATGCTTGGCAAATCACATACCGATCCCGCAGCAAGACCATTTGCAATGCAGGTAATGCAGAAGTTAAATGATAAATGTGAAGAGTGGAAAAAAGCAGAGAATATCAGCTATTCTGTATACGGAACACCGATGGAATCTACCACATACAAATTTGCAAAATGTCTGCAGAAGCGTTTTGGAATCATCAAGGGTGTAACAGATAAGAATTATATTACGAACAGCTATCATGTACATGTATCAGAGAAGATTGATGCATTCAAGAAACTGAAATTCGAAGCCGATTTCCAGAAGCTTTCACCGGGTGGAGCAATCAGTTACATCGAAGTACCGAATATGCAGAACAATATTCCGGCAGTACTTTCTGTTATGCAGTATATTTACAATAACATTATGTATGCAGAGCTGAATACAAAGAGTGATTACTGTGAATGCTGTGGATATGACGGAGAGATCCAGATTAAAGAAGATGAGAATGGAAAGCTGATCTGGGAATGCCCGAACTGTGGTAATCAGGATCAGGATAAGTTATTTGTGGCAAGAAGAACCTGTGGATATATCGGAACACAGTTCTGGAATCAAGGACGTACGCAGGAGATTAAGGACAGGGTATTGCATTTGTAAAACTGCAAGATATAAAGACAGTAAAAAGGCCTTTTAAGAAGTGAGAAAGCTTTTTGAAAGGCCTTTTTATATTGTATAAAGATAGCTTTTCAAAAGGACATGCGTTATAATAAAAAAATATGGGGAAAAGAAAATGTCGACAGGAGGATTAAAAAATGACAAAAGATAATGAAAAGTATCAGGCATATGTTCAGATTTTAAATGAAGAGCTGATTCCTGCAATGGGGTGTACGGAACCGATCGCGCTGGCTTATGCGGCTGCAAAGGCAAGAGAAGTACTGGGATGTCTGCCGGACAGAGTCTGTATCGGAGCAAGCGGAAGTATCATTAAGAATGTAAAGAGTGTAATTGTGCCGAATACAAATCATTTAAAAGGAATACCGGCGGCAGCAGCAGCGGGGATTGTTGCAGGAAACGCAGAAAAAGAACTGGAAGTTATCTCCGAGGTAACAGAAGAAGAGACAAAAGAAATCGCAGAATTTCTTGAACATACAGAGATTACGGTAGAACATATCAATAACGGATGTGTATTTGATATTATTGTGGAGGTATTTCACGGGGAAGATAAGGCAAAAGTAAGAATTGCCAACTATCATACGAATATTGTAAGAATAGAAAAGAATGGAGAGATCCTGCTTAATGTACCGGTCGCAGGAGAAAGCGAAGAAGGACTGACAGACAGAAGTCTTCTGGATATGAAATCTATCTGGGATTTTGCAAATACAGTGGACATAGAAGATATCCGGGAAGTGATCGGACGTCAGATAGAATATAATTCTGCAATTGCGGATGAAGGATTGAAAGGAAATTACGGAGCAAACATCGGAAGTGTTCTTCTGGATACTTATGGAAACGATGTACGTACCAGAGCAAAAGCACGTGCGGCGGCAGGTTCCGATGCGCGTATGAACGGATGTGAGCTTCCGGTTGTGATCAATGCGGGAAGCGGTAATCAGGGAATGACCTGTTCTCTTCCGGTTCTGGAATATGCAGATGAATTACAATCCGGAGAGGAAAAGACATACCGCGCACTGGTCCTTTCGAATCTGGTCGCAATCCACCAGAAGACGGGAATCGGGCGACTGTCGGCATATTGTGGTGCAGTAAGTGCGGGTGCGGCAGCCGGAGCCGGAATAGCATATCTTTGTGGCGGTGGTTATGAAGAAGTGATCCATACAGTGGTAAATGCTCTGGCAATTGTATCCGGTATGGTATGTGATGGTGCAAAAGCATCCTGTGCTGCAAAAATCACTTCATCTGTAGATGCCGGGATTCTTGGATATAATATGTATTTAAGAGGGCAGCAGTTCTATGCCGGTGACGGAATCGTTACAAAAGGAGTAGAGGCAACGATCCAGAATATTGGTCGTCTCGGAAAAGATGGTATGAAAGAGACTAATGAAGAGATCATTAAGATGATGATCAGTGACTAGGGAGAGTATACAGATTATGAATTACGGAAATATCAAAGAGTGTGATATTGCAGACGGACCCGGCGTAAGAGTCAGTTTGTTCGTATCAGGCTGCAGACATCACTGCAAAGGCTGCTTTAATGAAGAGACATGGGATTTCGGATTCGGCCAGCACTATACAGAAGAGACAGAAGCAGAAATATTAAGATTGCTGGGGGCTGGTTTTGTCCAGGGGTTTACGCTTCTGGGTGGTGAACCGTTCGAACCGGAGAACCAGGTGGAACTGGTAAAGCTCCTTAAGAAGATAAGAGAAACTTATCCGCAGAAAGATATCTGGTGTTACAGTGGGTATCTTTTTGACCGTGATATGGTTCCGGGAGGATGTGTCCATACAGATGTGACAGAGGAGATGCTGTCGTATATTGATGTACTGGTAGACGGAGAATTCAAGGAAGAATTAAAAGATGTAACACTGGTGTTCAGAGGAAGCCAGAATCAGAGAATCATTGATGTACAGGAAAGCCGGAATCAGGGAACAGTTGTGCTTAAGGATTTTTAACAAAGTATAGAAATCTACAGGTCCTCTTGCATACTTGGGTATAAAAAGGGCAGGAGATTATTTCTCCTGCCAGATGCGTAACATCTTGATGATCTTTTCTTTTTCTGTTACAGAAAAACCACGGAATACATTCAGCATCTCATCATTTAACTGATGCTCTTTTTCATCCAGAGGAGGAATATCTCTTCCGGCATCCAGAATAGTATCCACGGATACGTTGCAGAGCTTAGAGTAATAAAGAAGAACTCTTAAATTAAGCTTTGCTCGATTGTTTTCGACATTACTGACGAAAGGAACAGTACAGTTCAGATCTTTGGCAACCTGTTCCTGAGTGATTCCACGCTCACTCCTTAATTGTTTCATTTTTAATCCCACTTTTGAAAAATCCACTTCGTTCATTGCAAGGCTCCTTTTAATATGTAATGTATAACGAATTTATATAAGTATATATTATTATAAATCTTGGCAATAATCAATACAGAAAAATTTACTTTTTGAATTAAAGATAGTATAATTAAACTAACTTATACAAAAGACAGGATGATAAGACAGAAAAAAGGAGGCAAAATTATGTTAACATGTATTTATGTAGTCGAGAAGATTGATGGTGATTACGCAGAACTCAGACGTGTCGATGCACTTAAGCATGATCCGGAAGAAACCAAGACGGTGGCAAGAGCATTGTTGCCGGGAGATATCATGGAAGGGAATAAGCTTTTATATGAGAATCTGCAGTACCGGATCATCGTCGATTAAAAGAATAAAATACCAAAGAGAACGGATATATCAATTTTGAATGATGATACATATAAAATTGAGATACAAAATTAAATAACGAAAAAAGGAGTGTAACGGCTAAAAAAAGTTGTTACACTCCTTTTTTGTTGCTATGTGTTCAAAAGAAGTGGCAGGTAGCAGGTTTTCTATACTATAGGTGCATAAAGAGCCGCTATTTACGGAGACTGCAATATACAATTAATATAAAATGTCGTTTTTTGGAGATGAGAAATGAGGACATTTTATCAAGAAGAAAATTGAAGAAAAATATCGTTTTGTAGAAAAAGACGGGAAATGAAAAATAAAAATTGTGCATTTTCCTTGTGAAAAAAAAGACGAAGATTGGAACTACCATTTCGACGTGGAAATTTGATGAGAAAAACGGAAAAATTAAAATAAATAAAAGTAAAAATACACAAAAAAATAATAAAAAATTAAGCAAAATGACCATTAGACAAAATGATTGACATTTTCAAAAAATGGCTGTAAACTAGCAAAAAAATTATGAAGGAAGGGGATAGTACGGAAAAGCTTGTTGAAAGCCTTGTTAAAGAACTTAACTGTGAAACCGTATTTACCATCCCGGTATTTGGAGGAATCGCTGTTGACGAAGGTGTTGTTGTAACTTGGATTATTATGGCGGTTCTTACTATTCTAAGTATAGTATTCGTAAGGAATCTAAGCGTAGAAAAACCGGGAAAGGTACAGCTTATGCTGGAATCAGTAATTGGCTGGGCACAGGATTTCTTTGAAGGTATTATAGGAAAAGAAAACAGGGGATATATTCCATATCTGATGACGGTAGCGCTTTATCTTGCAATATCAAATGTCATCGGACTGTTGGGATTTAAGCCTCCGACAAAGGACATGAACGTAACAATCGCACTTGCCGTTATGAGTATGTTCGTGATCGAGTGGTCCGGTATCCATAGAAATGGTCTGGTTCACTGGTGCAAACATTTTGCAAAGCCAGTGCCGATCGTAGCACCAATCATGATACTGGAGATCGTAATCCGCCCACTGTCGCTTTGTATGCGACTGTTTGGTAATATGTTAGGCGGGTTTGTAGTCATGGAACTGATCAAACAGGTCGTTCCTTTAATTGTGCCGATACCGTTTAGTTTTTATTTTGATATATTTGACGGATTATTACAGGCATATGTATTCGTATTCTTAACTGCATTATTTATGACAGAAGAGATGGAATAAGACGAATCAGACATTTACAACATTTAGTATAAGAAAACTTAAGACAAGAAAAGGAGAACAAATTATGAGTGGAACAATTATCGCAATTGGAGCAGGTATCGCAGTACTTACAGGTATCGGAGCCGGTGTTGGTATCGGAATCGCAACAAGCAAAGCAGTAGACGCTATCGCAAGACAGCCGGAAGCAGACGGAAAGATCAGAACATCCCTGATCCTTGGTTGTGCACTTGCAGAGGCAACCGCTATCTACGGTTTCATTATCGCACTTCTGATCGTCCTTCTTTTGAAATAATGTTTGCTGACGATAACAGATTAAAAGAAGGGAAAGGCAGGTAGAGATATATGCTGAGAATAGATTTTAATCTGGTACTGACGATCATCAACCTGATCGTTCTGTATCTGATTCTCAGAAAGTTCCTGTTTCGCCCGGTCATGGACATTATGGAAAAGCGGGAAAAGATGATTGCAGACGGAATCGGCCACGCGAATGAGGAGCAGGACAAAGCGCATGCTCTGAAGAAGCAGTATGAAGATGCATTGAATGGAGCAAAAGAAGAATCCACAAAGATGATCGAACAGGCGAAACTGGATGCAAAACAGGAATACAACCAGATCCTGAACGAGGCTAACGAAAAGGCAGACAAGGTTATGAAGACAGCAAGAGAAAGCCTGAATCAGGAGAGAGAACAGGCCTTCGATGATATGAAGGCACAGGTTGCAGGGCTGGCAATGGATGCTGCGAAGAAGATATTACTTGAGAATACTGACAATATAAGCGGCGTGAATGCATATGACCAGTTTTTGAAAGATGCAGGTGATTCCCATGACAGCGAAGAATAGAAAAGAAGCAGAGCCGGTATTCTGCCAGGTGGCAGCTCTCCGCTATGCGAAAGTTCTGAGTGAACTTGGAATTTCGGAAGAAACTGTCCGGGAGGCAGGATCCATTTTCGAAACATCACAGGAATTAAAGGCAGCACTGGTTAATCCAGTGATCACAAAAGAGACAAAACACAATATCATTGATAAAGTATTTTCAGAAGAAATGAGAACATTTCTGAAGGTTGTCTGCGATCATGAAAAGATGACGATTGCAGAACAGATCTTTGCGGCATACGAAGAATTACAGAATCAGGCAGCAGGAGTTAAGACAGTCTATCTTCGTTATACAGCGCTTCCAAGTGAAGAACAAAAGAAGCAGATGGGTGACTTTATCAAGAAGAAATACGGTGCCGGAGACATCAAATGGGTTATGGCAGAAGACAAGGCACTGATCGGCGGATTCATCCTGCAGGTTGACGGAAAAGAATATGACTACAGTGTGCAGGGCCGTCTGAACCGCTTAGAGCGGAAATTAACGAATTAACATGGAGGTGAAGGAATTGAGTGCAATCAGCTCAGATGAAATTATCTCTATATTAAAAGAAGAGATAAAGAATTATGATGTAATAAGCAGAGATCAGGAAGTTGGTACCGTTATCTCTGTTGGTGATGGAATCGCCTCCGTATACGGAATCGACCACGCAATGTATGGCGAGATCGTCACATTGGAGACTGGTCTTAAGGGCATGGTACAGGACATCAAGGAAAACGAGATCAGCTGTATCCTGTTCGGAGATGATTCAGAGATCAAACAGGGCACAAAAGTGTGCCGTACAGGTAAAAAAGCAGGTATTCCGGTAGGTGAAGGCTATATCGGAAGAATCGTAGATGCTCTTGGAGCACCAATCGACGGAAAAGGTGAGATCAAAGCCGACGGATATCGTCCGGTAGAGAATGAGGCACCGGGAATCGTTGACCGTAAGTCGGTAAGCGTTCCGCTTGAGACAGGTATCCTTTCAATCGATTCCATGTTCCCAATCGGACGTGGACAGAGAGAGTTGATCATCGGTGACAGACAGACAGGTAAGACATCCATTGCAACCGATACGATCATCAACCAGAAGGGAAAAGATGTCATCTGTATCTATGTAGCCATCGGACAGAAAGCATCAACCGTAGCAAGACTTGTAAATGACTTAAAAGCACATGATGCACTGGATTACACCACGGTATTCTGCTCAACAGCCAGTGAGTGTGCACCGCTTCAGTATATCGTACCTTATTCAGCAACAGCACTTGCAGAGTATTTCATGTATCAGGGAAAAGATGTATTGATCGTATACGATGATCTTTCCAAACATGCGGTAGCATACCGTGCAATTTCTCTGTTACTTGGACGTTCACCTGGACGTGAAGCTTATCCTGGTGACGTATTCTACTTACATTCAAGACTGCTCGAGCGAAGCAGCCGCTTAAGTGAAGAAGCAGGCGGAGGTTCTATCACAGCACTTCCGATCATTGAGACACAGGCAGGAGATGTATCTGCATACATTCCTACCAACGTTATCTCCATCACAGACGGACAGATCTTCCTGGAGAGTGACCTGTTCAATGCCGGTATGCGTCCGGCCGTTAACGTTGGTCTTTCTGTATCCCGTGTAGGTGGAGCTGCACAGACAAAGGCTATGAAGAAAGCCAGTGGTAGTGTTCGTATCGACCTGGCACAGGCACGAGAGATGGAATCATTTACCCAGTTCAGTTCAGACCTTGACGAGGCAACAAAGAATCAGCTGAAATACGGAAGTTGTCTGACAGAACTTTTGAAACAGCCTCTGGGACGTCCGTTAAGTCTTCATGAGCAGGTTATCACACTTTGTGTCGCTACTAATAAACTGATGCTTGATATTGACACAAAGAAGATCAAAGAATTCCAGATGGATATGCTTGCATTCTTCGACAGAGAACATAAAGAAATCGGCAAAGCGATCGATGAGAAGAAAGTTCTGGATGATGAACTGAAAGAGCAGATTCTTGCAGCAGCAAAGGAATTCAAGGAAAGAAGATAAGCGGGTGTAGCTATGGCAAATGCAAAAGAGATTAAGGAAAGAATGGCCAGCATCGAAGAGACGAGAAAGATAACAAATGCCATGTATCTGATCTCTTCTTCGAAGATGAAACAGGCCAAGAAAAAGCTTGCTGACACAGAACCTTTCTTCTATGCCATGCAGGCAGAGATCGCCAGAATTTTGCGGCATGTGCCGGATATGCACAGCCAGTTCTTTGATGGCCGTGAGAGTATCCCGGCTGAGGAAAGAAAGATTGGCTATATCGTTGTCACCGCAGATAAAGGACTTGCAGGAGCATATAATCATAACGTGATCAAGGCAACGGAAGAACTGTTAAAAAAACCGGGAAAACACAAATTATTCGTACTTGGAGAAGCTGGAAGACAGTACTTTGCCAAGAGGGAAGGAATTGAGATGGATACTCAGTTCCGTTACACCGTTCAGAATCCGACATTACATAGATCGAGAATCATTTCTTCGGAGATGGTAGAGCAGTTTAGAAATGGAGATCTGGACGAGATCCACATCGTATATACACGTATGATCAATGCAATGACAGCAGAGACGGAGGAACAGAAGCTTCTTCCTATGAAGAAGACAACCTTCCTTCCGGAAGATATGCCGGCTCTTGTCGGAACCGGACTGTATCAGGAAGATATGGTGTTCTGGCCATCTACACACAGTGTGATGGCGAACATTGTTCCGAACTACATCAACGGTATCGTATATGGATGCCTGGTAGAGGCCTACTGCAGTGAGCATAATGCCAGAATGCAGGCAATGCAGAATGCAACAGACAGTGCAACAGATATGCTGAACGAATTAAATATTACTTATAACCGTGTCCGTCAGGCAGACATCACACAGGAATTGACAGAGATCATCGGCGGAGCCAATGCGCAGAAACGGAAGTAAGATACAAAGTTCGCAAATGGCGGAACTGTATACAGAACAAATAATAACCACGAAATAATAAAAAAGAAAGTGGGCAGCAGTAATATGACAAAAGGAAGAATCGTACAGGTCATGGGACCTGTCGTAGACGTAGAATTTAATAGTAGAGAAGAACTTCCATTTATCAAAGATGCCCTGGAAGTAGACAATGGCGGAAAACGCTGCGTCATGGAAGTAGCCCAGCATGTAGGTAACAACATTGCACGTTGTATCATGCTGGCTTCCAGTGAAGGTCTGCAGAAGGGAATGGAAGTTACCGCTACCGGAGCTGGTATCAAAGTGCCGGTAGGTGAGAAGACTCTGGGACGTCTGTTCAATGTACTTGGAGAGACGATCGATAACGGAGAACCAATTAAAGACAGCGAAGAATGGGTTATCCACAGAAAAGCACCAAGCTTTGAAGAGCAGAGCCCTGCTGTCGAAGTATTAGAGACAGGAATCAAGGTCATCGACCTTCTGACACCTTACGCAAAAGGTGGTAAGATCGGTCTGTTCGGTGGTGCCGGTGTAGGTAAGACCGTACTGATCCAGGAACTGATCCATAACATCGCAACAGAGCATGGTGGATATTCCATCTTCACCGGTGTCGGAGAGCGTTCCCGTGAAGGTAATGACTTATGGACAGAAATGAGAGAATCAGGCGTACTTGATAAGACAGCCTTGGTATTCGGACAGATGAATGAGCCGCCTGGATCTCGTATGCGTGTCGCTGAGACAGGACTTACAATGGCAGAATATTTCCGTGATGTAGAGCATCAGAACGTGCTTCTCTTCATCGACAATATCTTCCGTTTCGTACAGGCAGGTTCCGAAGTATCCGCACTTCTCGGACGTATGCCGTCAGCCGTAGGTTATCAGCCGACACTGGCAAATGAAATGGGTGCACTTCAGGAACGTATCGCTTCTACAAAGAACGGATCTGTAACATCAGTTCAGGCCGTATATGTACCAGCCGATGACTTAACTGACCCGGCTCCTGCAACAACATTCTCACATCTGGATGCGACAACCGTACTTTCCAGAAAGATCGTTGAGCAGGGTATCTACCCAGCCGTAGATCCACTGGATTCTACATCCCGTATCCTGGAGCCTGCAGTTGTAGGTGAGGAGCACTACCAGGTAGCACGTAAGGTACAGGAGATCCTGCAGAAGTACAAAGAGTTACAGGACATCATCGCAATCCTCGGTATGGAAGAATTATCCGAAGAGGATAAGATGACAGTAGCCCGTGCAAGAAAGATCCAGAAATTCCTGTCACAGCCATTCTCAGTAGCTGAGACATTTACCGGTGTTCCTGGAAAATATGTTCCACTGAAAGAAACTGTTCGTGGATTCAAAGCGATCATCGACGGTGAGATGGATGAATATCCGGAAAATGCATTCTTCAATGTAGGTACGATCGAAGACGTGATCGCTAAGGCGAAGGCAGAAGGAGTGGCTTAGTATGAGCACATTTTCATTGAAAATTATATCTACGGATAAGGTCTTCTACGATGGTAAATGTGAGTATCTGGTCATCCCGACGATCGACGGGGAGAAAGGTATTCTGGCTCATCATGAGAACATGGTCATCGCAGTGGAGATCGGAGAACTGCGTTTCCGCAAGCCTGACGGTGAGTGGGTAACAGCGGTTGTATCCAAGGGATTTGCAGAGATCGTGAATAACCGTGCTTCTGTACTGGTTAATACGGCAGAGCGTCCGGAAGACATCGATGTGAAGCGTGCAGAGGAAGCAAAGGAACGTGCCGAAGAACAGCTTCGTCAGAAGCAGAGCATTCAGGAGTATTATCTGTCACAGGCTTCTATGGCCCGTGCCATGACACGACTGAAAGCGTCCAGAAACAGACGCGGGGATATTTAGAATCGCAAAAAAACGAACTATTTTCGTAAATAAAATTATATAAGTAATGAAGAAGTTCTTCTATAATTAGTGTATAATAGCCATTAGCTGTTTACATATTATAGGAGGACTTTTTTTATGAGTGAAACAGGGAATGGAAGAAAAAACTGGACAAGAGTTGTCGCAGCGGTAGGACTTGTATTTCTGGCAGTTGCAGGAGGAATTGTTCTGGCCAACGCGAACAAAGTAATAAATAAAACAGAGAAAAAAGATGAAGAGACACCATTAATATCTATAGGATTTTCACAGGTAGGAGCAGAATCTGAATGGAGGACGGGAAATTCCATTTCTATAAAGACTACATTTTCTCAAAAAAGAGGATATGATCTGATCTTTAAAGATGCGCAGCAACAACAGGAACAACAGATTAAAGCGATTCGTGGCTTTATACAGCAGGATGTGAACTATATTGTTCTTGCACCGGTAGTAGAAACTGGATGGGATACAGTATTAAAAGAGGCAAAGAAGGCCAAAATCCCGGTAATCATCGCAGACAGACAGGTTAAGGTAAAGGATGACAGCTTGTATACGACCTGGGTGGGGGCTGATTTTTATCAGGAAGGACAGAAAGCCTGCAGCTGGATGGAACAATATGCGGAAAGAAATAAAAAGAAAACATTGAATATTGTGCATATTATGGGAACAGAAGGTGCAACGGCCCAGATCGGAAGAACAAAAGCGCTGGAAGAAGCCACAAAGAAGAATGGATGGAACATTCTTGAACAGCAGACAGGAGCGTTCACACAGGCAAAAAGCCATGAAGTTATGGAAGAATATCTGAAGAAATATAAGGATATCGATATGGTGTATTGCGAGAATGACAGTGAAGCGCTTGGTGCGATCAACGCGATCGAACAGGCCGGGAAAAAAGTTGGAACGGATGGGATTCAGATAATATCGTTTGACGCAACAAGAGAAGGGCTCGCAGAAGTACAAAACGGAAAGATTGCCGTAGACGTAGAATGTAATCCGGATTTTGGAAAGAAGATCGAAAAGATAATTAAGCAGCTGGAATACAAAAGAGATGTCAATAAGGAATATTATATCGGAGACAAAATATATACTCAGAATAAATCAATTTCAACGATTGAAATTGAAAAAGCAAAATGGAGTGTGACGGTAGTTACAGATAAAATAGTGAAAGAGAGGGTGTATTAGTATGAATGAGATAAAAGTATTTCTTGTAGAAGATGAAATGGTTATACGAAGAGGAATTAAAAACAGTATTGACTGGGAAAAAGAAGGGTACATATTCTGTGGAGAGGCAAGTGACGGAGAACTGGCTTATCCCATGATTATAAAAGAAAAACCGGATATTCTGATTACAGATATCCGTATGCCGTTCATGGATGGACTGGAACTTTGTAAACTGGTAAAAAAGGAACTTCCGAATATTAAAATCCTGATTTTGAGTGGGTATGATGAATTCGACTATGCCAAAGAGGCAATACGTCTGGGGGTAACAGAGTACCTTTTAAAACCGATATCTTCCGGCAAATTACTGGAAGCTTTAAATGGGGTGAGTGAATCTATCCGTCGTGAAAAAGAAGATAAAGACCTGGTTCGTAAGTATATGGAAGAAATGCGGGAGAATACTGAGCATGAGAAACAGAAATTCTTCGAACAGATGATAGCAGGTAATCTGTCAATGGCAGATGCACTGGAAACCGGGAAAAAATATGAAATGAATTTGAGCGCCGGGATGTATAACCTGCTTTTATTCCGTTTTACCTTAGGGGAAGAAAATCGAAAATCCGGAGAACTATTGGGAGAAGCAGAATATGCAATTGAGAAATTAACAGAAAGACTGGAATATGTATTTGAATTTCAGCGTGGCGTAGAAGGCTGGGCATTTCTTTTAATGGCTGATAATGAAGAACAAATGTCAGAAAGAGTAAAAGAGCTGTCAAAAGATCTGGAAGAAATTATGAAGAATTATTCGACAATTGCTTATTTTGGAGGAATTGGACAGCCGGTAGCCAGACTCAGGGAGCTCGAAGAATCGTTCAGGGAGGCAGAACGTGCATTGGCGGCGAGATTTACAATGGAGCTTAACCGGATCATATCCGTAGAAGATATCCGGATGGCTCAGAATGTAGATACTCTGGATGACATAGAAATTACGAGCTTCGGAGAGATAGAAAAGACCAGGACCATGTTGGAAAAATTCTTGAATAATGGGGCAGAAGACGAGATAGATGAGTTTGTAGATGTGTATATAAATGAATTACCGGAGGAAAATCTGAAATCTGTATTAATGCGTCAGTATATAATTATGGACGCATATATAGTCATGATGTCTTTCTGTGAAAAGATTGAGGGAATAGAAGGGGAAATGCAAGCTCAGTCAGAAGAATTAAAGAATAGTATGAAGACGAGTCAGACATTGGAAGAAATTAAAAATTATATAAGAATGCTTTTGAAAAAGATTATTGGAGTACGTGACACAATAAGCGGAAGACGTTATTCGGATATTATAGAAATTGCTAAAGATCAGATCAGAAAAACATATATGTCGGATGAGATTTCCCTGAATACGATAGCAGCAGAAGTAGGGATGAGCCCAAGCTATTTCAGTTCTATTTTCAGCAAAGAGATGGGAAAGACATTTGTGGAATATCTTACAGAGATACGAATGGACAGGGCAAAAGAACTTTTGATGTGTTCATCAATGAAGACCTCGGAAATCGGCTATGAAGTAGGATATAAGGATCCGCATTATTTCAGTTATATATTTAAGAAAACGCAAAATTGTACACCGAAGGAATTTAGAGCACGAGGAAAGGAGTAAAGGATGAAAAAGATTCGCAGGAATGTCTCGTTAAATCAGAGACTGGCAGGAATTTCTCTTGCTGTATTTATTCCTATGATACTGGTAATGACGTATCTTCTGGCCTCGCTGACAAATGCGACTTCGGCATATGCACAGATCACAAAAAGTGTCTCGTATGCCAATATGTATGCAAGAGATTTTAAAGAACGTATGGATTACAGTATGTATCTGGCTGTTATCGGAAAAAGAGATATGGAAGAACTTGGTGACGGAGAGACAACTGTAAATGGTATTTTGACGGTCAATCCTTATAAATATATTGACGAGCTTGAAGAAACCTGTGATAAGTTATCTTACATGGCAACCGTGGACAGCAACAGAAATCAGATCAAACGATTGAAAAACAGCTTGAAGTCTTTGAAAGGCTGTGTAAAAGAACTGGAGACAGCTATTGATTCGGGTGGAGCATATGAAGATAAAATGAACTACCTGAATGAAAATATTTATATGCTGACATCATTGATCCAGAAAGGAATACAGGACTATATATATGTAGAGACTACCAATTATACGAATGTAAAAGCAGAACTGGATGCAAGAAATACAAGAACGTTTGTTATATGTATCTGGATATCCGTAGCGGCGATCGTGTTAGCCTTGTTTTTGACAATGAAGGCGGCAAAAAGCGTGACAAAGCCAATACAGAAATTATGCCGGATGACACAACAGGTGGCAGAAGGAGATTTTACGGTACAGACGAAGGAATCGAATACAGATGAGATTGCAGTGCTTACCAGAAGTTTTAATGATATGACTCAGGAAATTGGTGGATTGGTTGAAGATATCAAGCAGCAGCAAAAAAATTTACGCATTGCAGAAACAAAACTTTTGCAGGCGCAGATTAATCCTCATTTTCTGTATAACACACTGGATGCAATTGTATGGCTGGCGGAAGAAAACCGTAAGGATGAAGTTGTGTCAATGGTTACGGCACTTTCAGACTTCTTCCGTACAACATTAAGTAAAGGCCGGGATTTTATTACAGTACGGGAAGAACGGTCACATATAGAAAGTTATCTGAAGATCCAACAGTTCAGATATCAGGATATTATGAGTTATGAAATCGATATGGAGGAAAATATGGGAGAATTCATGATCCCTAAGCTGACTTTGCAGCCATTAGTGGAAAATGCTCTCTACCATGGCCTGAAAAATAAACGTGGTGGCGGAATGATAAAGATCACCGGAAGGCTGGACGGTGAAAATATGATATTTACAGTCACAGATGATGGAAAAGGTATGACGAAAGAAGTGTTAGAAAAACTTCAGGAAAGTATTGGAAAAGAAAAAGGAGATAAAAGTATTGATGGATTTGGGATTGGAAATGTAAACCGGAGAATTCGTTATTATTACGGAGAACGGTACGGAGTAACTCTGGAAAGTGTGGAAAATGATGGTACAAAAGCGACGGTTACTATGGCAGCACAAAAAAACCAACCTTTTTCGTAAAAAAACCAACTTTTGTGAAACGATTCAAAAGAAATTCTAAAAATTCAGAAGAATCTTCTGTTTATTGTTTGTCCGAAATTCAGTAATATATAGTCAACAAGTGATTGACAGACGGACAATCAAAGAAAATCGAAAAACCGAGGAGGATATGAAAATGAAAAGAAAAGTGATTACAGCGTTACTGGCAGCTACAATGGTAGCATCATTAGCAGTTGGATGCGGAAATAAAGGTGGGGACAGCAAGTCTGACAGCTCGAAATCAAGCTCAAGTGATGAAATTACAATTGGTTTCTCGCAGGTAGGTGCTGAATCTGACTGGCGTACAGCAAACTCTGAATCAATGAAGAGCACATTCAGCGAAAAGAACGGATACAAACTGATCTTTGACGATGCTCAGCAGAAACAGGAGAATCAGATCACAGCAATCCGTAACTTCATCCAGCAGGATGTTGACTACATCGTACTTGCACCTGTAACAGAGACAGGATGGGACACAGTTTTGAAAGAAGCAAAAGATGCTGATATCCCGGTAATCATCGTTGACCGTATGATCGATGTATCTGATGATAGCCTTTACACAGCCTGGGTAGGATCTAACTTCAAGATGGAAGGCCAGAAAGCTTGCGAATGGCTGAACGCTTATGCAGAAGCTAAGGGAATGAAAGAAGTTAACATCGCTCACATTCAGGGAACAATCGGAGCTTCAGCTCAGATCGGACGTACAGAAGGTCTTGAAGAAGCTGCTAAAGAATATGGATGGAACATCGTAGCACAGCAGACAGGTGAATTCACACAGGCTAAAGGACAGGAAGTTATGGAGTCTATGCTGAAACAGCATGATAACATCAACGTAGTTTACTGTGAGAATGATAACGAAGCATTCGGAGCAATCGATGCAATCGAAGCTGCTGGTAAGACAGTAGGACCGGATGGAGACATCCTTGTAATGTCATTCGATACAACAAACGCTGGTCTGACAGATACATTATCTGGAAAGATCATCTGCGATACAGAGTGTAACCCATTACACGGACCACGTGTAGAAGAAATCATCAAGAAGCTGGAAGATGGCAAAGATGTTGAAAAGAAAGCATATGTAGAGGAAGAAATGTTCGCATATGATGACACTGTTAAGAGTGTGAAAGTTGATGATAAAGATTATGATGTAACAAAGATTACACAGGAAATTCTTGACAAACGTGCATACTAAAAACAGGCAGAACTTATAGTAACATAAAAAAGAGGTGAAATGGCGCGGCGGAATAAACGGAATGAAAAGCCGGATATGCTGCCGCGCTTTCTATGCCCTTTTGGATATTAAAGAAAGCGGGTGAACATTAGAAATGGAAAATAATGTTGTATTAACAATGAGAGATATCTCAAAGACGTTTCCAGGTGTCAAAGCCTTACAACATGTTGATTTTACTCTCCGTAAAGGAGAAATCCACGCTCTGATGGGAGAAAATGGTGCAGGAAAGTCTACTTTGATCAAAGTACTTACCGGTGTGCATCCATTTGAGTCTGGAGAGATTAAAATGGAAGGAAAAGACGCACCAATCGTTAACAGATCTCCACAGGATGCGCAGGACAATGGAATCAGTACTGTATATCAGGAAGTCAACCTTTGTCCGAACCTTACAGTTGCAGAAAATCTGTTTATCGGACGTGAACCAAGAAAAGCAGGCCTTATCGACTGGAAGACAATGAACAAGAAATCTACAGAGCTGTTAAAGGATCTGCAGATTGATGCAAAAGCTACAGACAAACTGGAAGAGTGTTCACTTGCTAAACAGCAGATGATTGCTATCGCACGTGCGGTTGATATGAACTGTCGTGTACTGATTCTTGATGAGCCTACATCTTCTCTGGATGATGATGAAGTAGAAAAATTATTCGTATTAATGAATCGTTTGAAAGCTCAGGGAGTTGGAATTATCTTCGTTACACATTTCCTGGAGCAGGTATATGCAGTCTGTGACCGTATCACTGTTCTCAGAAATGGTGAACTGGTTGGAGAATATACAACAAAAGACCTTCCAAGAGTTATGCTGGTTGCTAAGATGATGGGTAAAGATTTCGATGATCTTGCTGATATCAAGGGCGAGCATGCAGAACTGAAAGAATTTATTCCGGTTATCGAAGCAGAAGGAATCGGAAGAAAAGGAAGCATCCGTCCATTCAACTTCACTGTTAACAAAGGAGAAGTTGTCGGACTTACAGGACTTCTTGGATCAGGACGTTCCGAACTGGTTCGTGCGATTTATGGTGCAGACAAACCGGATAGCGGAAAAATAAAGGTAAACGGAAAAGAAGTGAAGATCAATTCTCCACTGGATGCCATGAAACTTGGTATGGCATATCTCCCGGAAGACCGTAAGAAAGATGGAATTATTGCTGACCTGTCAGTAAGAGAGAATATCATTATTGCTTTACAGGCAAAAAGAGGTATGTTCCATCCATTGAGTAAGAAAGAAATGGAAGAAGCAGCAGATAAATATATCGAAATGCTGCAGATTAAGACAGCAAGCCGTGAAACTCCGATTAAGAGTCTTTCAGGTGGTAACCAGCAGAAAGTAATCATCGGAAGATGGCTGCTTACAAATCCGGATTATCTGATTCTTGATGAGCCGACACGTGGTATTGATATCGGAACAAAGACAGAGATCCAGAAACTGGTTCTTGATCTTGCTGATCAGGGAATGGCAGTTACATTCATTTCTTCAGAAGTAGAAGAAATGCTCCGTACATGCTCAAGAATGGGTGTATTAAGAGACGGAAAGAAAGTCGGAGAGATCAGTGGAAACGAACTGTCTCAGGAAGGCATTATGAAAGCAATCGCAGGAGGTGGAGATAATGAGTAATACAAAGTCAGGATGGAAAAAGCTTACATCTATGAGACTGTTTCTGCCAATCGTGTGCCTCATAGCTGTACTTTTGGTTAACGTAATCACTACTCCGGGCTTCTTCAAAGTATCAATTAACAACGGAGTTTTGTACGGATATATCGTAGACGTTATTAACCGTGCATCAGAATTAGTAATCCTTGCCGTAGGTATGACGCTGGTTACAGCAGCATCCGGTGGACAGGACATCAGTGTTGGTGCAGTTATGGCGGTTGCAGCAGCTGTATGCTGCCAGATCCTTTCAGGTGGAGAGGTATCTGTTAACTCACTTGCAGCACCAATTATCGTTGCTATGTTAGCAGCACTTGCAGCATCTGCATTATGTGGAGCATTCAATGGTTTCCTTGTAGCAAAGCTGAACATCCAGCCGATGGTAGCTACCTTGATCCTGTATACAGCAGGTCGTGGTATTGCACAGCTGATCACAGACGGACAGATTACATATATCCGTGTAGGCTCTTATAAAGTATACGGTGGATATATCGGAAAATGCCCGGTTCCGACACCAATCTTTATTGCTATTATTGTTGTAGTGATCACATATCTTGTATTAAAGAAAACAGCACTTGGTCTTTACATCGAAAGTGTAGGTATCAACGGTACAGCATCCAGACTGGTAGGTCTTAATTCAACAATGATTAAGTTCCTTACATATGTAATCTGTGGTGTACTGGCAGGTATTGCAGGAATCGTAGCATCCAGCCGAATCTATTCCGCAGATGCCAACAACATTGGTCTGAACCTTGAAATGGACGCCATCCTGGCAGTTGCTCTTGGTGGTAACGCTCTTGGCGGTGGTAAATTCAGCTTAATGGGATCTGTAATCGGAGCATATACGATTCAGGCACTTACAACAACTTTATATGCAATGAATGTATCAGCTGACCAGTTGCCGGTTTACAAGGCAATCGTAGTTATTATCATCGTTACTTTACAGAGCCCTGTATTCCAGAAATTTATGACAAGCCAGAAAATGAAACGTGCAAATAAAGCAGTGGAAGGAGGAAATAACTAATGAAAAAGAAATCATTAAACAAACCGGGAATGAAAATTAACGGAAATAGTTTCCTTCTTATGGTAACTGTTCTTTTGTTCATCGTAATGTATGCAGCAGGTATGGTAATATTTGCTGATAAAGGATTCGCAAAACCACAGATGTTCCTGAACCTGTTCATTTCCAATGCGGGACTTCTGGTCATCGCAATGGGACAGACAATCGTAATGATCACAGGCGGTATCGATATCTCTGTTGGTTCCGTAACAGCGTTGGTATGTATGCTGTGTGCATACGATATGGAAAAGAAAGGAATGAGTGCTTACATGGCAGTTGCCATCGCACTTCTGATCGGACTCCTTTTTGGTATCGTTCAGGGATTCCTGGTATCTTATCTTGAAATCCAGCCATTCATCGTATCACTTGCAGGTATGTTCTTTGGACGTGGTATGACATCAATCATCAGTACTGATATGATTTCTATCAAAAATAAGACATTCCTTGCATGGGCTAATTATAAGATTTATCTCCCAATCGGATCATACAGCCGTCGTGGAAAATTCATCCCGGCATACATATATCCGACTGTTATCATCGCAATACTGATCTTTATTGTCATTGCGATCATCATGAAATATACAAAATTCGGTCGTGAAGTATATGCCATCGGTGGAAATGCACAGAGTGCTATGATGATGGGATTAAATGTAAAGAAAACAAAATTCAAAGCATACGTTCTGGACGGACTGCTTGCAGGATGCGGCGGATTCCTCTTCTGCTTAAACAGCTGTTCAGGATTCGTAGAGCAGGCCAAAGGTCTTGAAATGGATGCGATCTCAGCTTCCGTTATCGGTGGTACACTGTTAAGCGGTGGTGTAGGAACACCATTTGGTACAGTCTTTGGTGTATTGATCAAAGGAACGATCTCAAGTCTTATCACCACACAGGGAACACTTTCCAGCTGGTGGGTACGTATCGCACTTTCCGCATTACTGTGCTTCTTCATTGTATTACAGTCAATCATCGGAAGTATGAAGAAAAAGAATTAGAGATCATACATAAAACTGACAAACCTCAATATGATATATATAAATTAAATCTATGTACAAAAAAGGATTCTGCATTGCAGAATCCTTTTTGTATTGCGTGCGTTATCTTGTATGACGTCTGTAACTTGCAGGTGTCTCTTCGTATTTCTCCTGAAATAATTTGTAGAAATATCCCTTGTTATGATATCCTACCGAATCGGCAATCTCTTCGATACTCTTGTCAGTCGACACAAGCAGATGTTCCGCACGTTCCAGCCGAATCTGCTGGACATAAGCGGAATAGGTAAGTCCGGTCTTTCGTTTGATCAGGCGGTTGAAGTAATCCTCCTGATAGTGGAATTCATCCACCAGATCCTGGATGGTGATATCTCTGAAATGTGCCCGGATATAGTCCGAAATCTCTTCGAATACGATCCAGTTCATCGTCTGCTTCTGCTCTTTGGAAAGAGAAAAATCATACTGTGTACTTAAGATCCGGAAGATCCGGAATAACAGACCTTTTGTAATATATCTGGAACCACTGTCCGGCGAATAAGATTCTTTCAAAAGCAACAAAAGACTGTCGTCCAGAGATTCGCTTGCCCCGTCGGATGGTCGGAAATGCAGAAATTGCTGGACATCCTTTTGCTTTAACAATGCAGACTGCAGGAAGGAAAGAATCTTCTGCGGGGTACTGTTCTCATTCATGATCTCCGTAAACATATCGTTGGCAATTCCGATAAAAAGTACGACCCCAGACTGGTCTGTCAGGCAGTCCTGGTGCAGACAGTTTTTGTCGATCAGGCAGAGATCACCTTTCTGAAAGACTACATCTTTATTCAATATCCGTTGGTGAAATTCTCCTTCCACAACATAGGAAAGTTCCAGATAATCATGCGTGTGAAGCTGCGTATATTTCCCTTCCGAATAGGAATAATGATAGCAGAAATTCTCCGGAGACGGCATCATCGTTGCATACAGGTTACCGGGAGAATCGAAGTTCCAGCATAATAAGAAGCTGCGGTCCTGACCGAGTAACGGATACGTCTTGACTTCCTGAACGGATTTGGAATATTCCGGACAGACAAGTCTTGCGCCTAATTTATGGTTTTCCGGAAGAAGCCGTGTATCGGGTCCTGTGATCCGGCGGCAAAAATCGGATAAATTCATATAAAATACCTCCTTGGATTCTCCTTAGATTATATCATAACGGAGGTCGGAATAGGTAACTATTTTCCCAAAAGTGCAGAGTTAAGAAATTGAGAAAACAAGTCCATATTTTTATAATAGAGACATAATGAAGCTGTAAATGAAACAGAAAATTTGAGCGAAAAGGAGTAATTAAACATGTTAAAAACAAAGAATTATCAGTTTTGGTTCTGCACAGGATCACAGGATCTTTATGGAGATGAGTGTCTTGCACACGTAGCAGAGCATTCAAAGATTATCGTAGATGCATTGAACAAATCAGGAAACCTTCCATATGAAGTAGTATGGAAACCAACCATGATCACAAACGAAGTAATCAGAAAGACATTCAACGAAGCTAACACAGACGAGAACTGTGCCGGTGTTATCACATGGATGCATACATTCTCTCCTGCAAAATCATGGATCTTAGGATTACAGGAATACAGAAAACCATTACTTCACTTACATACACAGTTCAACCGTGAAATCCCATACGACACAATCGACATGGACTTCATGAACGAGAACCAGGCAGCACATGGTGACAGAGAGTACGGACACATCTTCAGCCGTCTGAACATGGAACGCAAAGTTGTTGCAGGATACTGGGAAGACGAAGACGTTCAGAAACAGATCGGATCATGGATGCGTACAGCAGTAGGTGTTGTAGAAAGCAGCCACGTCAGAGTTATGCGTGTAGCTGACAACATGAGAAACGTAGCCGTAACAGAAGGCGACAAAGTAGAAGCTCAGATCAAATTCGGATGGGAAGTAGATGCTTATCCTGTAAATGAAGTTGTAGAAGCTGTTAATGCAGTATCTCAGGCTGATATCGACACATTAGTAGAAGAATACTATGACAAATATGACATCCTTCTTGAAGGAAGAGATGAGAAAGAATTCCGTGAGCATGTAGCAGTACAGGCTGGAATCGAACTTGGATTTGAAAGATTCCTGGATGAGAATAACTATCAGGCAGTTGTAACACACTTCGGAGATCTTGGCGGACTGAAACAGCTCCCAGGACTTGCAATGCAGAGACTGATGGAAAAAGGATACGGATTCGGAGCAGAAGGTGACTGGAAGACAGCTGCTATGGTTCGTGTTATGAAGATCATGACTCAGGGAATGAAGGACGCTAAGGGAACTTCATTCATGGAAGATTACACATACAACCTTGTATCAGGTAAAGAAGGCGTTCTGGAAGCTCACATGCTGGAAGTTTGCCCGACAATCGCAGATGGCAAGATCAGCATCAAAGAGCAGCCACTTAGCATGGGTAACAGAGAAGATCCTGCAAGACTTGTATTCACATCTAAGACAGGTCCGGCTATCGCAACATCTCTGATCGACCTTGGTGACAGATTCCGTCTGATCATCAACGATGTAGACTGCAAGAAGACAGAGAAACCAATGCCAAAACTTCCAGTAGCAACAGCATTCTGGACACCACAGCCGAACTTAAAGGTTGGAACAGAAGCATGGATCCTGGCAGGAGGAGCTCACCACACAGCATTCTCTTATGATTTAACAGCAGAGCAGATGGGTGACTGGGCAGCATGCATGGGAATCGAAGCTGTATACATTGATAAGGATACAACAATCAGACAGTTCAAGAATGAACTCCTGTGGAACAGCGTTGCATACCGCAAATAATCAAATAAAGAATTACGGGTAAAAGATTATATTTGCAGGGGATATCGAAATAGATATTTCCCTGCAAAAATAGTATAATGGAGATATTAAGAAAACTTAAAATATAATGTTTAGGAGGAAGCGTACAATGAGCAATGTAAAAGAGATCATTGAAAGCGGAAAAGCATATCTTGGAATCGAATTCGGTTCTACAAGAATTAAAGCAGTACTGATCGATGAGGAGCACAATCCGATCGCATCCGGAAGCCATACATGGGAGAACCGTTATGAGAACGGACTGTGGACATACTCTCTGGACGATATCTGGGCAGGTCTTCAGGACAGCTACCGCGATATGGCAGAAAATGTACAGAAAGAATACGGAGTAACGATCAAGAAACTGGGAGCGATCGGATTCAGTGCCATGATGCACGGATATATGGCATTTGACAAAGAAGGAAAGCTTCTTGCACCATTCCAGACATGGAGAAACAGCAATACAGGAAAAGCTTCCGAAGTGCTGGTAGATCTGTTCCAGTATAATATTCCGCTGAGATGGAGTATCGCACATCTGTATCAGTGCATTCTGGATAAAGAAGATCATGTAAAAGATATCGCATTCACGACAACACTTGCAGGATATATCCACTGGCAGATGACAGGTGAGAAGGTTCTTGGTGTAGGAGATGCATCCGGAATGTTCCCAATCGACATGAATACAAAAGACTATGATGAAGAAATGATCCAGAAGTTCGATAAACTCATCGAAGGTGAGAACTATCCATGGAAAATAAAAGAGATTCTTCCTAAAGTTCTGGTAGCAGGAGACGCAGCCGGTATCCTGACAGAAGAAGGAGCAAAGAAACTTGACCCTACAGGTAATCTGGAAGCCGGAATCCCGCTTTGTCCTCCGGAAGGAGATGCAGGAACAGGTATGGTAGCTACAAACAGCGTAGCACAGCGTACAAGCAACATTTCCGCTGGTACTTCATTCTTCTCTATGGTTGTCCTTGAGAAACCTCTGAAAGACTTACATACAGAGATCGACATGGTTACAACACCTGACGGAAGTCTGGTTGCCATGGTACATTCCAATAACGGAACAACAGATCTGAATGCATGGGTAAATCTGTTCAAAGAATTCGCTGATTCTATCGGAGCAGACGTAGACATGAATCAGATGTATGGAACACTTTACAATAAAGCACTGGAAGGCGATGCTGACTGTGGTGGAATCCTTTCTTATGGTAACTACGCAGGCGAGCCTATCACAAATGTAGAAAAAGGACGCCCAATGGTAGTCAGAACACCAGAGACAAAATTCAATCTGGCTAACTTCATGAGATCTCACCTGTACACAGCACTTGGTGTTATCAAAGTCGGAATGGATATCTTAACAAAAGACGAAGGTGTTGAGATTGATACCGTTCTTGGACATGGCGGACTCTTCAAGACAAAAGGTGTCGGACAGAAGATCCTTGCAGATGCGATCAACACACCTGTAGTAGTTATGGAGACAGCAGGCGAAGGCGGACCATGGGGAATGGCTATCCTTGCTGAGTACATGGTAAAACGTGAAGAAGGCGAGAAGCTGGAAGACTACCTGAAGAATAAAGTATTCGGAAGCGATGCCGGAAGCAGAATCGATCCGGATCCGGAAGGCGTAGCTGGATACGAAGCATTTATGGAGACATACAAGAAAGGTCTTGACGTAGAGCGCAGAGCTTGTGCAGATCTGTAAGAAATATTATATGAAAGCAGAGGGGGCATAGGTTATGTCCCCGTATCTGCATATTCTTATATACAAGGGGAAAATGTTGATAACAGCTTTTCCGCAGTAACAGAAATATAAAGGAGATAGAAAGAGATGCTGGAAGAATTAAAAAAAGAAGTATATGAAGCAAACATGCTTCTTCCAAAATATGACCTGGTAACATTCACATGGGGAAATGTAAGCGGAATCGACCGTGAAAAAGGTCTTTTCGTAATCAAACCAAGTGGAGTAGATTATGACAAATTAACACCGGAAGATATGGTAGTTGTAGACCTTCAGGGTAATAAAGTAGAGGGAGACTTAAATCCATCTTCTGATACAGCAACACATGTAGAGCTGTATAACAGATTCCCGAACATTGGTGGTGTTGTACATACACATTCTCCTTGGGCAACAAGCTGGGCTCAGGCAGGAAGAGGAATCCCTTGCTACGGAACTACACATGCAGATTACCTGTACGGAACAGTACCATGTGTAAGAAATCTTACAAAAGAAGAAATCGATGAAGCTTATGAGAAAAATACAGGTGTCCTGATCGCAGACAGATTTGATGAAGATGATCTGGACTATGTTGCAACACCTGCAGTACTCTGCAAGAACCATGGACCATTCACATGGGGCAAAGATGCTCACGAAGCAGTTCACAACGCAGTAGTATTAGAGGAAGTTGCCAAGATGGCAGCAAGATGCGAAATGATCAACCCAGACGTTAAACCTGCACCACAGGAATTACAGGATAAGCATTACTATAGAAAACATGGAGCAAATGCTTATTATGGACAGCCGGGGAAATAAATTTGGTTGACATTTAATTCATTAGGCTGGTGGATATCCGGACCGGGAGACCAATCGTGTTAAAAAATTAAATAAAAAAAGGACTGCATTATTTGGGAGGAGTGCAGTCCTGAGGAAAAAGTTATGAAAAAGATTTAAAGTGTTGTTTTTTCGAACAATTTATAGTATAGAGTGCAATTGTGATGAAAGTGTGATGAAAAGACGAACGAATTGTTAATAATTGTGAAGTGACTACAAGAGACACTGCCAGTGATGACAGTGTCTCTTGTAGTCATTTGGTTCTATACTGTTGTGAACAGGTCGATAGACTGTCCTGTCATAACTGCCGGTGAATCTGCCAGCAGGTAGATGATTGCTTTTGCAACATCTTTTGAGCTTCCCATCGGGCAGCCGTCCTGTCCTACAGAGTGGTTGTAGACTCTCTGCCCCGGTGTGTCCACGATTCCAGGAGATACGGCATTGCATTTGATTCCGTATTCTTTGGTCTGGATAGCAGTTGTCTTGGTCATGGTTACGATACCGCCTTTTGCAACAGCGTATGCACCCATCTGAGATGCAATACGACCCATTCTTGAAGATACATTTACGATATCTCCTTTTCCTTGTTTTATCATTACAGGTACAACATTTTTAGTTACAAGGAATGGGATTCTCAAGTTTGTTTTGATGATCTGATCCCACTGTTCTTCTGACCATTCCCAGATCTTAATTGCCTGATGTTCGATATTTTTGTAGATCTCTTTTGGGTATCCGCCTGCATTGTTAACGAGAATATCAATTCTTCCGTATTTATCAACAACAGTTTTGACCATGTCGGCAACCTGTTCTCCGTCTGTAAGGTCTCTGGAAAGTGAGATTGCTGTTCCGCCGGCATCTTCGATCATTTTTACTGTTTCATCAAGATCAGACTGTGTTCTTGCTACTGTTACGACAGTGGCACCTTCAGCAGCGATAGCAAGTGCTGCGTCACGTCCGATTCCTTTTCCTGATCCTGTTACAATTGCGATTTTTCCTTCTAATTTACCCATGATATATATCCTCCAAAATTACATTCATTATTTTCTGATTACGAAGTGCCATATAAGGCCGGTTCGTAGAATTGTTGTTATTTATACAAGCCTTGCTGTTTCAGCAAAGAACTGAATGTCTGTAGCTTCGATGTAGCTGTCACCGATTTCATGAAGTAGTATGACGTTGAGATTACCGTTCAGATTCTTCTTATCTAAGGCAATCGCTTCGGTTAATGTCCCAAGAGTGAGACCGCATTCAAAAGGAAGTCCGTAGGTCTTTAAAACCTTCTGGATACGTTCTGCAGTTCCTTTTGGTGTTAATCCTTTTTCTTCGGCAATCCTGGTGATCTGATACATGCCGATGGCAACGGCTTCGCCATGACTTTCCCGCTGATAATGGAAATGTTGTTCAATGGTGTGAGCCAGTGTATGTCCGAAATTCAGTAACATACGCTCACCTGTGTCAAACTGATCATTTTCTACAACCATTCGTTTGATATCTACACAGCGTGTGATGATGGCAGGCAGTTCTTCTTTTAAATCTTCAAAAGAACTGTGTGATTCCAAGGTACTAAATAAATCCGCATCTTTGATGCAACCGTATTTGATAACTTCTCCCATACCATCGTTGATAAATCGTTCCTTCAGCGTGTTAAGTACCAGTGGATCGATCAGCACCAGTGAAGGCTGATAGAATGCGCCGACCAGATTCTTGCCTTCCGGAAGGTCTACTGCGACTTTTCCACCGACAGAAGAATCAACCTGCGCCAACAGTGAAGTTGGGATCTGTACCAGTCTTACACCTCTTAGATAACTGGAAGCGGCAAATCCTGCAAGATCACCGATGACACCGCCGCCAAGAGCGATGACCAGATCACTACGGGAAATCTTTGCCTCCAGCATTGCCTTGTAGACAGTCGGAAGTGTCTGGAAATCCTTGGTTGATTCACCGTGAGGAAGTACCAGATGGTGGCATTCGTAAGTGGAGTCCAATGTATGGATCAGCCGGTCACCATATAACGGAAATACATTGTCATCGGAAATGATCATAATGCGTTTTCCGTGGTAGATCTTTCGGATGTAATCTCCGGCCTGGGATAATATGTTGTTTTCAATATAGATAGGATAACTGTCTTTTCCCAGATTAACTGTAAGTTTCATAATATATACTCCTGTAAGGTTTTTGTCTGAACCGCCATGCGTTCGTAAGGAACTGCCAGTGGCAGGTTATCTGCATTAGATCGTCTTGCCGACAACACCTGCAATCTGTGAAACCTTTTTGATCAATTCGTCGTATTTCTTAGGTTTTAATGACTGAGCTCCGTCGCAGAGTGCGGATTCCGGATCATTGTGTACTTCTATCATCAGTCCGTCGGCTCCTGCTGCTACAGCGGCCATTGCCATAGAATCTACTAACCACCATTTGCCGCCCGCATGACTTGGGTCAACGATGATCGGAAGATGTGTCAGTTTACGAAGTACCGGGATACTCTGAAGATCCAGAGTATTTCTTGTATAGCTTTCGAAAGTACGGATTCCGCGTTCGCAGAGGATGACATTTTCATTACCGGATGCCATGATGTATTCTGCTGACATGATCCATTCTTCGTAAGTTGCGTTCAGACCTCTCTTTAAAAGGATTGGACGGTCAAGTTGTCCTAATTCTTTTAACAGATCGAAGTTCTGCATGTTACGTGCACCGATCTGGATAAGATCTACTTTCTCGTTAAAGATATCGAGGTATTTGTCTGACATCAGTTCGGTTACGATCGGAAGTCCTGTTGCTTCTTTTACAGATGTTAAGATGTCGAGTCCTTCCAGTCCGAGTCCCTGGAATGAATAAGGACTTGTTCTTGGCTTGAATGCACCTCCGCGGAGTAAGTTGGCTCCGGAAGCTTTTGCAGCCTGAGCGATTTCAAGTACCTGTTCGTAAGATTCTACGGAACAAGGACCGGCGATCATTGCCAGGTTGTCGCCGCCAACTTTTACACCGGATACATCGATGATGGAATCTTCCGGATGGAATGCACGGTTGGCTAATTTGTATGGCTCCTGTACATGCATAACTTTATCGACTGCAGAATCAATTTCGAATAATTTGGAATCGACTTTGGCTGTGTCACCGATACAACCGATAACTGTCATCTCTTCGCCCTGTACAACGTGTGTGTTAAGTCCTCTCTTTTTGACCATGTTCTCGACACGAGAAACATCATCTTTTGTAGTGCGTGGTTTTAATACGATAATCATAATAAATATCCTCCAACATGTATGATAATTGTGCCTGTGTGATATTTCTTTTCCCGTGTGAGTCTAGTATAGTCGCACTGTAAAATATTCGCACTGCAAAACTTTAATTACTTAAAGCGTAAAACTAATGACATATTAACGCAATGGGATTTGATTGTCAACACTTTTATTCGATAAATTCTTTCATTTTTAAAAAAGTGTGTTAGACTAAAATTGTATAGTAAAAAAGGAGTGGGAAAATGGTAAGTGTTTGGGCAGCAGATATTACACCATTACTAATAGAAGAGACGTATCAGGCATATTATGATAAAGTGCCTGAGTGGAGAAAAGATAAAGCGGATAAACTTAAAAATGTGGATGACAAAGCAAGGAGTGTCGGTGCCTGGATATTGTGGGAAAAGATGAAGAAGGCTCTGAGACTTCCGGAATCGGCAGTTTTCAATCTGTCACATTCGGGAAAATATGTATTGTGTGCCTGTAGTGACCGTGAAGATGTTCAGACAGGCTGTGATGTGGAGATGAAGGGAAAGCTGCGGATGCCGGTGGCAGAACGGTATTTTTGCCGGGAAGAATGTGAGATCATCCGCAATGGGAAGGATGAAAAAGAACAGGCGGAGTGGTTTTACCGCTTCTGGGTATTAAAAGAAAGCTTTATGAAAGCAACCAGAAGAGGAATGGGCCTGGACATGCGCACATATGAATTTGCCTGGGGACAGGACGGCATACCATATCTGAAAAAGCAGCCTGAGGAATATCCGGAGAAATATCTGTGCAGGGAGTACGAACTGGAGCAGGGGGACGCAAGGGTCGCGGTAATTACGACAGATAATGAGATCGAGGGGAGATTACACGAAGTCAGACTTGCTTAATAAAGGGGTGTATGAACATGAAACAGTTAATGACAAAATGGGCAGACAATATAAATGAAAAGAATGTACTAGGGGAGTACCCAAGACCGCTCATGCGCAGAAAAAGCTATGTAAATCTGAACGGAATATGGAAATATGCAATAAGAGAAACAAAAGGATTTCCAAAGAAAATGGATGGGGATATCCTGGTTCCGTTTTCGCCGGAAGCTGTATTGTCGGGGGTAAACAGACAGTTAAAACCAGAAGAATATCTATGGTATAAGAGAAGGCTTCCGGATGAAGTAAAGCCGGAGAAGGGAAGCAGATGGATCCTTCATTTTGGAGCGGTAGATCAGTGTGCGGTCGTATATATAAATGGAAAGAAACAGGGAAAGCATGTGGGAGGCTATCTTCCATTTTCATATGATATTACGGAAGCATTAAAAGAAGAAAAGAATCTGTTGACCGTAAAAGTAAGAGATTATTCGGAGACTTGTTATTATAGCAGAGGAAAACAGAAACTTAAAAATGGAGGGATGTTCTATACGGCACAGAGTGGAATCTGGCAGACCGTATGGATTGAAAAAGTTCCAGAGTGTTATATCGGACATCTTAAGATCACACCTCTTTATGACCAGTCTTCTATAATGATCCAGATGGAAGAAGAACATGGCATAAAAGATATTGATTACGAAGTTACGATAACGGCAAGAAAGATGTGGCCGGTGAAAGCATCCGGAAAGACGGGAAAGCCGTGTGTGATCATGATCCCACATATGAGAAGCTGGAGTCCGGAAGATCCATTCCTGTATGATCTTCATGTGAGGATGGGAGAGGATTCGGTAGAAAGTTACTTTGCCATGCGTAAGGTAGAAGTTAAAAATGACAAAGAGGGAATGCCGAGGATATTTTTGAACAATGAGCCGTATTTTGAAAAAGGAGTACTGGATCAGGGATATTGGCCGGATGGTCTATACACACCGCCGTGTGATGAAGCGATGATCTATGATATCCAGAAGATGAAGGACCTGGGGTTCAATATGATCCGCAAGCATATTAAGATAGAACCGCAGAGATGGTATTATCACTGCGACCGTATCGGTATGCTGGTCTGGCAGGATATGGTGAACGGAGGACGGGATTATAAGAGCTGGTATGTAACGTATATGGCGACAGCCATGGAGGGAATGCATATCCGGGCAAAAGATACCAGGATTCATCTGATGGGACGTCAGGATCCGGCCGGGCAGAGACAGTTTGAAAAAGAGATGAAGGAGACGGTTCGATTGCTTTATAATCATCCATCCATTGTTACATGGGTTATTTTTAATGAAGGATGGGGACAGTTTCAGACGAAGAAGATGACAGATATAGTAAGGGCAGAAGATCCTTACAGGCTGACAGATTCTGCGAGTGGCTGGTTTGATCAGGGGTGCGGGGATATACGAAGCATCCATGATTATTTCTTCCCTTTGCATGTAACACCGGAAAAGAGGGTAACGGCACTTACTGAGTTTGGCGGGTATTCGCTGCAGATCCCGAAGCATAGTATGTACGAGAAAAAGGTCTACGGTTATAAAAAGTTCAAGAGAAAAAGAGAACTTACGGCGGGCTATGAGAAATTGATAAAAAAGCTCATTATTCCGAATATCAGCCGTGGATTAAGTGCAACTGTTTACACACAATTATCGGATATAGAAGAAGAGGTAAATGGAATCATTTCTTATGATAGAAAAATAGTCAAAATGGATGAAAAGACCGTTAAAAAACTGAATGAAAAACTTCATTTTTAGCCTTTATTTTCGGGGAAATGTAACGTAAGCAGAGTTGACGTGTTTTCTGTGATTTGTTAGAATATAAAAGGGAAAAATAAAGATTTATCAAGATAGAAAAATGTTTACAAAACCATAAAAAAGCACACGAGGAGAGTATGGGAGAGTAAGAATAATAAGGAGGAAAAGAATGTTGGAATTAACGTTTGGAGAACAGGTCAAGATCATTCTGAGCCGTAAAGGGATGACGATCAAAGAACTTGCAGAGAAGATAGAAAAACAGACAGGAAAGAAGATGTCGCGTCAGAATCTGACCCAGCGTCTTGGCAGAGATAATTTCCAGGAGCAGGATATGCGAATGATCGCAAAGATTCTTGAGTGTCCGTTTTATCTGGATATATTAGAAGAACATGAGGAGCATGAAGAGAAGCCTTCAAAGGCCCAGAAAATTATAGAGCCTGAAAAGAAGAAAACACCTGCCAAAGCAGAAGAAAGAGATATTACGATAGGTGAGCTTGTAGATATTCATAAAGAATTAGATGCAATAGAAAAGAAGAAAAAGAAGAAGTCTAAAAAGGTTGTAGAGCCAGATCCGGAATATGTTCAGGAAACAATATTTGATTTTGTAAGAGAGAAAGAAGCGACAGCAGAACCTGCCACAGAAATAGAAGAGCAGGAAGAAGAGATACAGGAGCCGGTGGAAGAAACCGGAAGTTCGGAAGCTGTGACACTGGAAGCAGAAGAGTCGGTGACTGTAAGTGAAGAAGAACCTGCAGCGGGTGTAGAGGAGCATGCTGAGAAACCTGTATATGAAGACGAGCCGGTGTATGAGTCAGAATCGGAATATGCAGAAGAACCAGTGTATGAGTCAGAATCGGAATATGCAGAAGAACCAGTGTATGAGGCAGAGCCTGAATATGCAGAAGAACCGGTGTATGAAGCAGAGCCAGAATACGCAGAAGAATCGGTGTATGAAGCAGAGCCAGAATACGCAGAAGAATCGGCGTATGAAGCAGAGCCAGAATACGCAGAAGAATCGGCGTATGAAGCAGAGCCAGAGTATGCAGAAGAACCAGTGTATGAAGCAGAGCCGGAATATGCAGAAGAACCAGCCTATGAAAGTGAGCTGGAATATACAGAGGAGCCGGCTTATGAGTCGGAACCGAAATATACAGAGGAGTCAGCTCATGAGTCAGAACCGGAAGTAGAAGAGCCAGAGGAACCGGAAAAACCGGAGCCGAAGAAAGTTGAACCGGAGAAGAAAGCGCATGGATGGAGAGCGCTCTTCGGAATACGTAAAAAGCATGAAGAAGAATCAGCGCATGAAGAACCGGCAAAAGAAGAAAAGCCGGAAATCCAGTATCATGAGTTTGATTATTCGGGAGACGGTGAGTCAGAGAAACTTGCAGAAGAATTTATGCCGGAGGAACCGGAACAGGAGGAAACATATGCAGCAGCTGATGAGACCTCCGGTTATGAGAATAACGGATATCAGAGCCGGTATGCGCAGGAAAATGAAGAAGATTTATTCACATCCGATGAAGAGGATCTCAGTAAAGGTGAACTTAATCCTTACACAGGACATGAATATGAATCAAACAGCGTAAGAATGCATCCGAAGAGAATCGGCTATGTACAGGTATATGACAGAGGAAAACATCAGTGGACAGATATGACGGAGTGGGCATTCCTTGGATATCAGGAACGTAAAAAGGCACTTCTCGGAAAAGATTATGAGCCGCCGATCTATCTGGATTAGTGTTGAATGAACATAGAAAGAAAATGTTATGAATAAGGTGTTCAGCCGGATCTCCGGCTGGACACTTTTTGTACAAGGGGATGCAAGAGAAGCTGCCGCCTACAGGAACTTCCGGTGGCAAATTTTGTAGATTAAAATATGAAGGAGGAGCAGAAAATGGAATGGACAAGGCTTTTATCAACAAAACGTCAAAGACAGAACAGATACAAGAGTCAAAAATATGGTGATGCAGACCTTAGAAGTGAATTCGAAAAAGATTATCACAGAATCATCGGCAGTGCGTCATTTAGGCGACTTCAGGATAAGACACAGGTATTTCCACTGGATAAAAGTGATTTTATCCGTACGAGACTGACCCATTCCATGGAAGTCTCTTCGCTGGCAAAATCTCTGGGTCAGAATATAGGAGAAAGCATATTGGTACACAAGAAAGATTCCAGTTTCACTGTACAGATGAAAGAGGATATCTGCAATATTCTTCAGTGTGCAGGACTGATTCATGATATCGGCAATCCACCGTTTGGTCATTATGGAGAAGCGGCGATCAGGGAATGGTTTGAAAGAAATCTTCCGCTTCTGACATATCATGGAACGTCACTTGAGGAGTTGCTCGAACCTCAGATGAGGGAGGATTTTTATCATTTTGAAGGAAATGCACAGGCACTTAGGCTGGTCAGCAAATTACATTTTCTGGTAGATGAAAATGGAATGAATCTGACGTATGCGCTTTTGAATACAATTATAAAATATCCGGTAGCATCTACAAAGATCCATCCGGAATCAGGAGATATAAGAGAGAAGAAGATGGGCTATTATTATGCAGACCGGGAACTGTTCGAGGATATTGTATCAGAGACGGGTGCGGGAAATCACAGACATCCACTTACCTTTATACTTGAGGCAGCAGATGATATTGCATATAAGACCGCAGATATTGAAGATGCATTTGTAAAAAGATTTCTTACATATCATAGTCTCAGAGATGAACTCAGAAAACTACAGAACAGGGAGAAAAAGTATGCAGACCCAGAAGAGAAAGATCAGAACTGGTTCTGCCCGGCAGATAAACTGGTAGAATTATACGACCGTGCAAAGAAGAACGGGGTAGATGATCCCGGTGATTATGCAGTGAAGAACTGGATCGTAAAAGCACAGGGATTTTTGATTGGCTGCGCAACTTCCGGATTTACTTCTCATTATGAAGAAATTATGGAAGGCACGTATAAAAAAGATCTGTTTGCAGGTACTTTGGCTGAAGGATTGGTAAAACTGCTTGGAGAGATAGCGTGCAAATGTGTATTTAAAACAGAGACGATCTATCGTATGGAAGTGAAAGAGGCGGTGATGCTGGATAATCTGCTGGACAGGTTTGTCGGTGCAGCAATAAAATATGATGATCCAACGCAGAAACTGAACTCAATAGAAGAAAGACTGATTTCATTTATTTCCAATAATTATAAAAAAGCATATCGTTATCATGCAGAAGAAAAATCAGAAGTTTATCGTCTTTATCTGAGACTTCTGCTGGTTACGGATTATATCTGTGGTATGACAGACAGCTATGCGAAGAGGCTGTATCAGGAATTGAATGCGATTATGGCATAAAAGAAAATATTTCAGAATAGATTGTGATAAATAGCCGGAAACAGGAGAGGATATTTTGAGACGGTTTATTCGATATCTGTATGAATACGAACAAGAGAAAAAGATGCGGAATGTAGGCTTCGTAAAAGTAGAACAGGATGTGGATCAGTGCGTGATCCATGTGCACGGAAAAGGATTCCGGATGGAAGAAAATGCGCAGGGACTTAGGGCGTATCTGTTCTGGAATACAGAAGATAAATGTATTGGAATCCCGCAGGGAGTGACAGAGGTTCCCGGCCCGGCGGTGAACTGGCAGCTATGCTATACACCGGAGGATGTCGGTAAGAAAGAAAATTATAATCTTGTCAACGGAATTATATTAAAGGACGTAAATGGACACTGGTATGCGGCAGTCTGGAATGACGATGTAGTAAACGTCTGCAGGATGGAAATGTGGAAGATGGAAGAAGATTCCGTGCAGGGTGAAGAACCGGAATGTAAGAAGGGATTAGCGCAGGACGAAGAACCGGAATGTAAGAAGGGATTAGCGCAGGACGAAGAACCGGAATGTAAGAAGGAAACCTTGCAGGATGAAGAATCAGAGAGTGGGAAACTTGAAGATGATTTGGAAAAAGAGGCCTGCCTGGGGGGTAAAGTCCGCAAGATCCAGCGTAAAGATATGGTGTGTCTTCCGAGGTGTGAATGGAGACATGCAAATAATAGTTTTTTGATCCACGGGTATTATAATTATCACCATCTGATATTGACAGTCCGTGATGACCGGTTAAAATTAGGAGTACCGGGAGTGTATCATCCGCAGGAAGAAAAAGCCGCAGAAAGCTTTGGATTTCCGGAATTCATTCCTGCAGAAGAGCTGGATCTTAAGCTTACAGATGAAGAGAAGAATGACAGAGAGAAGTTCGGATACTGGTGCAGGGATATAAGAGGATCACATGACTGTGTAGAACCACAGAAGAGATAGAAAACAGGAAAATAGACGGAGAATGAATATGCAAAGCACAGATGAAAAATATATGAAAGAAGCGATCAAACAGGCAAAGAAAGCATATGCGATCGGTGAGGTGCCGATCGGATGTGTGATCGTATATCAGGATAAGATCATTGGGAGAGGATATAACCGCAGAACAATTGATAATAATACCCTGGCGCATGCAGAACTGATCGCGATCAAAAAAGCAAGCAAGAAGATGAATGACTGGAGACTGGAGGATTGTACGATGTATGTAACTCTGGAACCATGCCAGATGTGTTCCGGTGCGATCGTACAGTCCCGGATGACACGGGTAGTAGTCGGATGTATGAATCCGAAAGCCGGCTGTGCAGGCTCTATCTTAAATCTTCTGGATATGCCTGAATTTAATCATCAGGTAGAATTGACGACAGGAGTGATGGAAGAAGAATGCAGTCAGATGATGAAATCATTTTTTAAAGAATTGAGAGAAGCAAGGAAGAAGAAAAAGCAGCTGGAAAAAGAACAGACCGGGGAAATATAAAAGACAGGTGATCATATGAATGAAAAGACAGTAGGAATGCTTGCAAAGTTTACAGGTGTGTCTGTACATACAATAAAATATTATGAGAAGATTGGTCTTCTGAGTTCTACGAGAAGAGAACATTCGAATTACAGGTCTTACGATATAAGGGCATGCACGGATATTTACGAATGTATGAAGTATAAGAATCTTGGGTTCGCATTGAAAGAGGTCGGGAATCTGATAAAGGAAGCAGATTCAGAAGCGATAGATAATCTGTTGAAAAAAAGATTAGAGGAAATAGATGCTTCACTGTCAGAATTGCAGGAATTAAAAAAACGTGTGACGGATTATCTTGCAGAGACGGAAGAGATAGAAAAGAAACAGGGAAACTGGTATATAGAAGAAATGCCGGATTTCTGGATCAGATTTCAGACGAATAACCTGGAATATGGCAAAAATGCACAACTTGAATCGGACGGGATTAATTTCATGGATTATGCACCGGAAAGCAAATCGGTACTTAAGATAAGCAGAGAAAGTCTGAATGGAACGGAAAACCAGTTCTCCTGGGGACAGGCAGTACGGGCAGAGTATATAGAAGATATCGAAAAAAATGAAAATGTCTGGAGCAGGCAAAAAGGATATACCAGGATAAAAGGCGGAAGAGCATTTGTCCTGTATCTGAAAATTACCGGACCGTATGCATCGGAAGGAGTGCTGCAGAAGAAAATCCGAAAGATATATCGAAAGTTTCAACAAGATGCAAAGATACCGGGAGATGCTTACTGTGTAAGGATTAAGATCACACATGATGAAGAAGGAAATGATTGGAATTATTTGAAAATATATATATTACTGAAACCTGAGAGTTAATCTCAGGTTTTTGCACTTTAGTGAGGTAAAATGCCATTGAAGAGGTGAAATTAGAAAGAAAAGAATAGAAAAAATTAATAGAAAATGATTAAAAAGACTGAAAATTATAAAATGTATTAATAAGAGTACACTTGACCTGATACCTGTATCCAGTTATAAAATTAACAATATAGAAAAACGGGTTAGGAGGAAACGGATAATGACAAGTGAAGAAATCAAAAATATGAGTTTTGAAGATTTCCGGACACAGATTGAGGGGATGGAAGAGGTTCAGAAACTCACAGCAGACGGAACGGAGAGATATGGTATATATAAGCATGATGTATGCTATGTAAACAGAGACGGGATTGAGCGTACGCTCCAGATGATCGTACCAGAGACGAATGCCAAAGCACCAAAGATATATCCGGCAATTTTGTATGTTCAGGGATCGGCATGGAGAAAACAGGACAACTATAAACGGCTTGGAGCAATGGCAGATCTTGCAAGACGTGGATTTGTGACAGCGATTCTTCAATACAGAGAAAGCGATCTTGCTACATTTCCTGCTCCTGTAGAAGATGCAAAGACAGGTGTACGTTTCTTAAGAAAACATGCAGAGGAATATCGTATTGATCCGTCCCAGGTCTTTATAATGGGAGATTCAAGCGGCGGCAATACAGCGTTTATTGCGGGGGTTACGGCAGATCAGGAGCTGATGGACACAGATGTATATGGAGAATATTCCTGCAAGGTAAATGCAATCGTAGATTTCTACGGAGTTACATGCGTACAGATAAAAGAAGATTTCCCAACTACATTGAACCAGGGAGAACCGGACAGTCCGGAAGGAATGCTGATCGGTAAGAAGAATGTATATGAATATCCGGAACTTTCCAATGCAGTTACCTGTATGAATTATGTAAAAAAAGAGACAGAGATACCACCGGTCCTGATGATGCACGGACTTGCCGATGATCTGGTAGCACCGGAGCAGAGTATCCGCCTGTATAAGAAATTAAGAGAAGAAGACAAAGAAGTAGAATTCTATCTGGTAGAGAATGCAAAACACGGAGATCCGGCATTCTGGACAGAGAAGAATATGGATATTGTGGAAAAATTCCTGAAAGCACACATGAATTAAGGAGGTGCAGACTATGAATGCTACTGTAATGGCCATTATTCTGGTATTGATCGTTGTGGCAACGGTTGTCACGAAGAAAGTACCATTTAACTTTGTATTATTTATTGTACCGATCATTTGCTCGTTACTTTTGGGCTTTAGCTTACAGGAGACAAGTGACTTTGTACTGGAGCAGTTCAGTTCGATCATGAAATCTGCGGGATTCATGTTATTGTTTGCATTTCTGTATTTTCAGATGCTTACAGAAGCAGGAGTATTTGATACTATCGTATCAGCAGTGACGAACAAGCTTGGCGATAAGATGAATGTCATCGTAATTATGATCCTGACATCCGTAATTGCAGCATTTGCAATTCTGACAGGAAACTTTACACCGGCGTACCTGATCACATTCCCGATCCTGGTACCACTTTATAAGAAATATGATTTTGACCGTGAGGCAGCATTTATCATAGCACAGACTGCAATGTCTGCGATGTGCTTCATTCCGTGGGGGATTGGAATGGCATATACGTCATCTTCTGCAGGATTATCTGCCAATGAACTGTCAAAGGCATCGGTTCCATGGGCATTATGTTTTATCCCGGCCATCGTTCTGCAGTGGGTATACTTTGGGATCAAGCATAAGAAACGTGTGGGAACATTTGGCGTAGTTGTAGAAAATGTAGAAGAGGAGACAAAAGAAGTAGAAGAGAATCCATACAGACGGCCAAAGCTTTTCTGGATTAATTTTATCTTATTCATTGTATTCATGGTCGGTCTTGGTGTATTCAGTCTGCCTCCATATCTGGTATTTATGGCAGCAACGGTCGTAACGGCAATGATCAACTATCCAAAGAATTTTGGTGAGATATTTGGTAAAGTCGGACCGATGTATCTGAACATTATCGTAATGCTGCTTGCAATCTCTGTATATCAGGCAGTATTCAATAATACGGGAATGGTAGGAGCTATCTCAGACGGACTGATTAAGATCTGTCCGAAGTTCATGCTGGAATATATACATATCATCTTACTGCTGTTATGTGTGATTATCATTTACTTTATTCCATTCCAGATCTTTAATGCAATGTATCCGGTGTTCATCTCTATCGGGGCAGGATTTGGAATTCCGGCAGTGACGATCATTGCACCGTTCGTATGTAACCTGTCACTGGCAACGAGTTCAACACCGACAAACTCATCAACTTATCTTGGATGTGCATTGACAGAGACAGATGTACAGCACTTCTGTAAGAAGGCAGTTCCGGTACAGACAGTAACAAATGCAATTGTGATATTGCTGGCGTTAATATTTGGCATAGTATAAAAAACGGAGACAGAGGAATTTTGGAAATTCTTCTGTCTCTATTTTTATAGAAAACCGGCCATGGCAGGTTCTGTATATAAAAAATACCCACATGCGAAAAATCACAGTGGATAAGATGAATACTATATTATTATTTATGTGCATTGCGCTTCGAACGAGCCTTCACAGACGTTACCTTGGTAGTTAACTCAGCCCAGGCACCCTTACGGCACCCGAGAGGTTCCACTTAGTGCTGCTTCATTCCTGACCTGACACGGTTCATGGAGTCCCGTCGCGTAAGACCCAAACATCAACGTCACTTTCCAAGGGCAGCTCTGCAAAAACAAGCCCTCTGCGCAATATCACCCCTGCTATAGCGGATTGCAGGTGCAAGGTACCGCTAACACCCCGGCTGCACAGCTCAATATTTTAACGTGTTCCGGGCAAAAAGTCAATGGAAATGTTGTAAAAAAGGCGATACCAATTTATAATACCTAGATATATGAGAATTTATCTGATCGGGTGTATGCCTGAAGGGAAAAATTCTGATCTGGAGGAAAGAATAATGAAGATATTACTGGCAGCAGTCAATGCAAAATATATACATTCCAATCTGGCGGTCTACAGCCTGAAAGCCTATGCCGAGGATCCGGCGGTGGAGATCGGAGAATATACGATCAACCAGCAAAAGGACGATATCCTGATGGACATCTATAAGAGACAACCGGATATTCTCTGCCTTTCCTGCTATATCTGGAATTTGGACTATATAGAAGAAATTGTGCTGGAAATCGGAAAGCTGCGTCCGGATATGCCAATCTGGCTTGGCGGGCCGGAGGTTTCCTATGATGCAAAAGAAGTATTAAGACGGCTTCCATGTGTCAAAGGAGTGATGAAAGGCGAAGGAGAGAAAACTTTCAAAGAAATCTGCCGGATATACCGAAATGAATTCGAAAAAAGAGAAAATGTATGTGGATATCAGGATAAAAATGTGGATAATTCCTGGAAGAAATCGGAGAGTGTGGATAACCAGTTAAAGGGTGTGGACGGAATCACTTTCCGGGAAGAAAAAGAGAAAATTATCGACAATCCGTGGCGTCCGATCATGGATCTGAGCGAAGTCCCATTTGTCTACGATCATATGGAAGATTTTGAACACAAGATTATTTACTACGAGACAAGCAGAGGATGCCCGTTCTCCTGCAGCTATTGTCTGTCATCGGTGGACAAGCGTCTGCGTTTCAGGGATATAGAACTGGTGAAGAAGGAGCTGCAGTTTTTCCTTGACCACAAAGTACCGCAGGTGAAATTTGTTGACCGTACATTCAACTGCAAACACGATCACAGCATTGCTATCTGGAAATATATCATGGAGCATGATAATGGCATTACGAACTTCCACTTTGAGATTGCCGCGGATATTCTGAATGAAGAAGAACTGGAACTTCTGGAACAGATGCGCCCGGGACTGGTACAGCTTGAGATCGGTGTACAGTCAACAAATCCGAAGACGATCAAAGAGATCCACAGAGTTATGGACTTTGAAAAAGTATCTAAAATCGTGAGAAGAATTCAGAATAAGGGAAATGTGCACGAACATCTGGATCTGATCGCCGGCCTTCCGTACGAAGATGTGGAAAGCTTCGCACATTCCTTTGATGATGTCTATGCATTAAAACCGGAGCAGCTCCAGCTGGGATTCCTGAAAGTGCTTAAGGGATCCTTTATGCAGGAGCATCAGGAAGAGTACGGCATTGTCCATAAAGCGCACCCACCGTATGAAGTACTGTATACAAAATGGATTTCCTATGAAGATGTGCTGCGCCTGAAAGGGATTGAGGAGATGGTGGAGGTCTACTATAACAGCCGTCAGTTTACGAATACGATGGAAGAACTGGAAAAGGAATACGATTCTGCATTCACCATGTATGACCGGCTTGCATCTTATTACGAAGACAATGGTTATAACGCCGTTCAACACAAGCGGAGTGCCAGATATGAGATACTGCTGAATTATATACGGCTTCATCATAAAGAAAAAGAAGATCTGTTCCGGGAAGTGCTCACATATGATTATTATCTTCGTGAAAATGCGAAGAGCCGTCCGGAATTCGCCGGGGATTATCTGGTGGAAAAGAATGTGGCGAGAGCATTTTATGAAAAAGAAGAAGAGACACATATGTACCTTCCGGATTATGGAAAATACGACAGAAATCAGATGCGTAAAATGACGCATTTAGAATATTTTAAATTGGCAGATACCTATATCCTGTTCGATTATCAGAACAGAAACCCGCTGAATCAGGAAGCCAGGGTCTGTAAAGTGGAATTGATAAAGTGAGAATAAAATAAGTATTAATATAAAAGGAAATAGAATTATGAAAAAAAGAACGGGAGAGATCCTGGAACTTCTGGATGAAAAATACGGAACAGAATTTATCTGTTATCTGAATTATGAAACTCCGTGGCAGCTTCTGATCGCTACGATGTTAAGTGCGCAGTGTACCGATGCAAGAGTCAATATTGTAACAAAAGATCTGTTCCGGAAGTACCCGTCTGTCGAAGCATTTGCGGACGCAGACCTGAAAGAATTAGAACAGGATATCAAACCAACGGGATTCTATCATAATAAAGCGAAGAATATCATAGCCTGTATGAAAGACATCCGGGATAAATATAACGGAGAAGTCCCATCAGAACTTGAAGACCTTTTAAGTCTGGCGGGAGTAGGCAGAAAGACAGCCAATGTGATCCGCGGAAATATCTATCACGTGCCGAGTGTGGTCGTGGATACACATGTAAAGCGCATATCCAATCGGCTCGGACTTACGAAGAATCAGGATCCGGACAAGATCGAACAGGATTTGATGAAGGAACTGCCGGAGGATCACTGGATTCTCTGGAATATTCATATCATTACATTCGGACGTACGATCTGCAGTGCAAGGAGTCCGAAATGTGAGGATTGTTTCTTGCAAAAATATTGTAAAGAGTATAAAATGTAGAGAAATACGTTACTGTTTACGTAAAAACTGATAATCGGTAACGGGAATAGAATTAAAGAAGGTAGAAGAATGAATTTTAACAATAAAAGAACAAGAAGAATTGTATCAATTGTTGTACTTATTGTTATCATTGCCATGGTGGCAACGATGATCATTCCGTATCTTGTATAAGCATCTTATATAAAGAAAAGTGTGCTGCCATCATGCAGACATAGTAAGAATGTACGGAATGCTGGGAATGAAGAGAATAAAAGATAAAAGGGGAACGTAACAAGCATGAAGTTAGAGACACAGACAGAACAGCTTATAAGTGAAACAGTTACCGTCTACGGATTATCACCGCAGATCGGTGTACACGCACTTGCACAGACTGCAAATGCACTGGCAGCGCAGGGTACAGTGTTTTCTGTCTGCCCGGATATAACAGAAGACGAGGAAACAGACACAGATATAAAGAACGAGGATATGCAGGATACGCACGAAACATCTGCAAGCGTCAGTGTACAGATTGCCTATCCGGAATATGTGTTCAAATCCAGAATCCACAAGATCGAAAAACTTCTGAAAAAAGCATGTAAAAAATATAACATAAACCTTGTTGCGGTACAGGCATCCGCCAATCCGGCGGTTCAGGTGATCGCAGTGACTGTTACGGGAATTGCAAAGGCACCGAAGGAAGAAGCCTGGAACCGGGAAACCGCACGAGCCTGCAAGGACATCGTGTTCGTGGGTCATGCGGGAATGGATGGCATGCTCAGGATCACAGAAGAAAAAGAACAGGAACTTAAGACTCGTTTTGCGCCGGTTTTCATGAAGCAGATAAAGTCATACGGACAGCAGATATTTGCTCCAAAAGAAATCGAAGCCGCAAAAGCCGGGGGCGCATTTGTCGTACGTCAGGTCGCAGATGGCGGAATCTTGGCAGCACTGTGGAATCTTGCACTGGAACTTAATCAGGGACTGGATCTTGATATGAAGAAGATCAGCATTTTACAGGAAACGATCGAGGTATGCGAACATTTCCGACTGAATCCGTATCAGATGATATCCACAGGAAGTTTTCTGGCTGTGACTGACAATGGGGAAGTACTGGCAGATGCGCTGAACAATCAGGGGATTACAGCAGCAGTAATCGGACATACAACAGACAATAACGATAAGATCTTAAGAAATGGAGAAGAGATGCGTTATATCGACCGTCCGGCTCCGGATGAGATCTTGAAGCTTTACAGCGGAGGTATGAATGATGGAAGAATTAAGAAAGCAGATACTCCTGTATCTGGAGAAGCATAGCAGGGTAGACCTCGGAGAACTGGCAGTTCTTCTTGGAACCGATGAAGTAACCGTAGCAAATGAGATTTCAGCCATGGAAAGAGCAAAGATCATCTGTGGGTATCATACACTGATCGACTGGGATAAGACAGGAACCGAGTACGTCAATGCACTGATCGAAGTAAAAGTAACACCACAGCGTGACACAGGATTTGACAAGACCGCAGAACGGATCTGTAATTATCCAGAAGTATCGGCTGTATATCTGATCTCTGGTGATTTTGACATGATGGTGCTGATTGAAGGCAAGACATTACAGGAAGTGTCAAAGTTCGTATCAAGTAAATTATCACCGATCGAAGATGTCACAGGAACCAGTACACAGTTCGTATTAAAGAAATATAAAGACCATGGAACAATCATGTTCGGGCAGAAAAAACCAGAAAGGATGCTTATAACACCATGATGAGAAATCCATTATCTAAGAAAATCACAGGCATCGAACCATCTGGAATCCGTAAATTCTTTGACCTGGTAAGTGAGATGCCGGACGCAATATCCCTTGGTGTAGGAGAACCTGATTTTGATACACCATGGAGAATCAGAGAGGAAGGTATCTACACCCTGGAACAGGGCAAGACTTTCTATACATCGAATGCAGGTCTTAAGGATCTGAAGATTGAGATCAGTAAATATCTGGAACGTAAGATCCATGTAGAATATGACCCGGATCATGAGATCATGGTGACGGTCGGAGGAAGTGAAGGAATCGATGTGGCACTGCGTGCAATGCTGGATCAGGGAGATGAAGTCCTGATCCCGCAGCCAAGTTATGTGTCTTATGTGCCTTGTACGATTTTGGCAGACGGTAACCCGGTTGTGATTCCGCTTCAGCAGAAAAATGAATTCAAGCTGACGGCAGAAGAATTGGAAGCAGCGATCACACCGAAGACAAAGATGCTGGTAATGCCGTTCCCAAATAACCCGACCGGATCGATCATGACAAAAGAAGATCTGGAGCCGATCGCCGAAGTTGTGAAGAGACATGATCTGTATGTACTTTCGGATGAGATTTACTCCGAACTTACATATAAGACAGAGCATGTGTCCATTTCATCCCTTCCGGGAATGAAGGAAAGAACACTGGTGATCAACGGATTCTCCAAAGGATTTGCCATGACAGGATGGAGACTTGGCTATATCTGCGGACCATCTGTGATCATAGAACAGATGCTGAAGATCCATCAGTTTGCAATCATGTGTGCGCCGACCAACAGCCAGTATGCAGCCATCGAGGGCTTACGCCACTGCGAAGATGAAGTACAGCAGATGAGAAATGCATACAACCAGAGACGAAGATATCTGGTCAATGAATTTGCAAAGATGAAGTTAGAATGCTTCGAGCCGTTTGGTGCATTCTATATCTTCCCAAGTATCAAAGAATTTGGTATGACTTCTGAAGAATTCGCAATGCGGTTCCTGGAAGAGGAAAAGGTTGCGGTCGTACCGGGAAGTGCGTTTGGTGAGAGCGGGGAAGGTTTCCTGCGTGTATCGTATGCGTACTCACTGGAAGATCTGAAAGAAGCGATCGGAAGACTCAGTCGGTTTGTTGAGAGACTGAGAAGCCAGAAGTAAGGTTGACGGAAGCTGATTTGAAGAGAATTTAAAAGAAATAATAGAAATAGAAAAGCCGTCAGGGAATGTTAATGTATGAATTAGAATTATATTCCCTGACGGCTTTTGTTATTGCTATGCAGCTTCTGCAGATATCAGAAAATACAGGATGAATTGTATAATCCGGAATTTACTCTTACATTTTTGGAAAAAATCTTGACTTGGAGCGAACTCCAAGTGCTATAGTAATGAACGGAAAGGTGGTGTCTGGATTGACGATAAAAGAAGTAAGTGAAACATATGACATTTCCGCTGATACCCTGCGTTATTATGAACGCATCGGCATGATACCGGAAGTAACACGTACGGCAGGCGGAATCAGAGACTATCAGGAATCAGACCTTGGATGGGTGGAGCTTGTGATCTGTATGAGAAAAGCAGGACTTCCCGTGGAGGCACTGATCGAGTATGTAAAATTATATCAGGAGGGCGACGAGACATTTGAAGCAAGACTTCAGCTTCTTTCGGAAGAAAGAGAGAAGTTAGAAGAGCAGAAAGCGCAGATAGAGTCAGCGATCAACCGGTTGAATCACAAAATTTCCAAATACGAAGAAGCAGTAAAGACAGGAGTATTAAACTGGGAGGAGAATAGTTCATGTATATAGAAAAGATTAACGGACCAGAAGACGTAAAGAAATTAACCGTAGACGAGATGACCGTAATGGCAGGTGAGATGAGAGAAGCACTGTTAAAGAGAGCCAGTATCCACGGCGGACACTTCGGACCAAACTTCGGTATGGTAGAGGCAACGATCGCACTGCATTATGTATTCGAGTCACCAAAAGACAAGATTGTATATGACGTATCACACCAGACCTATCCGCACAAGATGCTGACAGGAAGAAAGGATGCATATCTTTATGAAGAACATTACGATGACGTGTCCGGCTACAGCAATCCAAATGAAAGTGTACACGATCATTTCACTGTAGGTCATACATCTACATCCGTCAGCCTTGCGTGTGGACTTGCAAAAGCAAGAGACCTGAAAGGGGAAGAAGGAAATGTGATCGCAGTGATCGGTGACGGTTCCTTAAGCGGCGGTGAAGCACTGGAAGGACTGGACTATGCAGTAGAATTAGACGGAAATCTGATCATCATTGTAAATGACAATGATATGTCCATCGCAGAAAACCACGGTGGATTATATGGCAACTTAAAATTACTCCGTGAGGCAAACGGACAGGCAGAATGCAACCTGTTCAAAGCTATGGGATTAGATTACATTTACGTGGGTCACGGAAATGACGTCGGAGAGCTGATTGAAGCATTCCAGAGTGTCAAAGACAGCAAGAAACCAGTTGTTGTCCATATCAATACCTTAAAGGGAAAAGGTTATGCACCGGCAGAGCAGAACAAAGAAGTATGGCATTATAACGGACCATTTCATATCGAGACAGGTGAGCCGTTATACGAGATGACAGAAGAAGACTATTCGGATATTTCCATGAATTATCTTTTGGATAAGATGAAAAAAGATCCGGCAGTGGTAGCGATCACATCCGGAACACCGACTGTTATGGGATTCACAGAAGATAAGAGAAAAGAAGCAGGAAAACAGTTCGTAGATGTCGGTATCGCAGAAGAGACAGCCGTAGCACTTGCTTCTGGAATCGCTGCAAATGGCGGAAAACCGGTTTATGGTGTATACAGCACATTTGTACAGAGAACTTATGATCAGATCGCACAGGATCTCTGCATCAACAACAGCCCGGCAACTATTGTAACATTCTGTGGTTCGGTATACGGAATGAATGATGTGACACACCTTGGACTATATGACATCCCGATGATGGCAAATATCCCGAATCTGGTATACCTTGCTCCGACAACGAAGGAAGAATACCTGGCAATGCTCGACTGGAGTATCGAACAGAATGAGTATCCGGTAGCAATCAAGCTTCCGGGCGGTAGCGTGATCTCAGACGGAAAAGAGATTACAAAAGACTTCGGTGATCTGAACAAATACGAAGTAACTCAGAAAGGTTCTAAGGTTGCAGTGATTGGACTTGGAACATTCTACGGACTTGGTAAAGAAGTTGCCGAAGAGCTTAAGAAAGTAACCGGAACAGATGCAACTGTGATCAATCCATATTATATTACAGGTATTGATGCAGAACTTCTGGAAGAGCTTAAGAAAGAGCATGATGTTTTGATCACTCTGGAAGATGGTATTCTGGATGGCGGATTCGGTGAGAAGATCGCAAGATTCTACGGAGATTCGGACATGAAGGTTCTGAACTTCGGACTGAAGAAAGAGTTCCTCGATCGTTATGATGTGGCAGAAGTTCTGAAAGAGAATCATCTGACGAAAGAGCAAATTATGGAAGGTATAATGAAGTTTATTTAATGATTGAATAAATAAAACGTATATGATATACTACTACAAACAACCGCAATATGGGTGGAAGGCCTCCTAAGATACATAGATAGGAGGTGGTGTAAATGAACAATAAAAATTTTGACTTTTATATATTTGATATGTCAGTAGGAAATAGAAAACCCACCCTCTAAAAAGTCTTGGCAGGACTGGGTGGATTTCTATTACTCAATATGGCCAACCACTTTGAGCGGTTGTTTTTTGTATAATTATAATATCATAGAAATATATCTTTAGCAAGTAATATAAAAATAAAAAGGGAATTTTTAATTGTAATTTGTTGGTATGCCAACAGCTAAAATCATGTAAAATAAGATAGAATCATACGATCAATAATTTTAAAAATACATACGAAAAGAAAGAGAGGACACACATGGATCACATATATGACGTAATCATCCTTGGCGCCGGTCCGGCGGGATTAAGCGCAGGATTATATGCAGGCAGAAGCAGACTGGATACCCTGATCATCGAAAAAGGACAGGCCGGCGGCCAGATTATCAACACAGACGAAATAGAAAACTATCCGGGACAGATCGTAGAAGGAGAGACGGGAGTTTCTCTTGTACGCAGAATGTACGAACAGACAGAACAGTTCGGCGCAGAACATGTCCGTGATACGATCACAAATGCAGAACTGAGCGGAGATATCAAAGTCCTGACAGGCGAAAAAGATACCTATCAGGCGAAAAATATCATCATTGCAACCGGTGCATATGCAAGACCAATCGGATGCAAAGGCGAGCAGGAGTACAAGGGACGCGGAATCTCTTACTGTGCGACCTGTGATGCGAACTTCTTTACCGACCTGGAAGTCTATGTAGCGGGCGGCGGGGATGCAGCGGTGGAAGAAGCGCTGTACCTTACAAAATTCGCCAGAAAAGTTACGATCATTCACAGAAGGGACGAGCTGCGTGCGGCGAAGTCTATTCAGGAAAAAGCATTTGCCAATCCGAAGATTGCATTCCTGTGGGATTCGGTAGTGGAAGAAGTGAGCGGCGACGGACTGCTCCAGACGATGACCGTGAAGAATATAAAGACCGGGGAGTTTACGAAGATAGAAGCTGATCCGAAAGACGGACTGTTCGGACTGTTTGGATTCATCGGTATGATCCCGAATACCGGTGTGTTTGCAGATAAAGTAGAGACGGATGACAAGGGATACATTAAGACGGATGAGGATATGCATACCAACGTACCGGGCGTGTATGCGGCCGGAGATGTAAGAGTCAAGAGCCTGCGCCAGGTAGTGACTGCGGTAGCAGATGGTGCGATCGCGGCAGTGCAGGTGGAGAGAAGTATGTCAGATTATTAGAAGAATAAGGAAAACAATATTAGAAATATAGATTGTTATGCGTTCGGAAGAAGGAGGTGATCCTATGACTGTAGAAGAGATGAAAAAGAAGAAAACAGAATTAGGTTTCAGCTGCGAACAGATATCAGATCGTTCCGGTGTACCATTGGGAACGGTACAGAAGATATTCAGCGGAATAACCAAAAGACCAAGATATGACACAATTTGTCAGTTGGGAAAAGCATTTCCGATTGAACATATTATATTTACAGATAATCATGGACGAGACTACAAAGCGTCTGGAAACATAGGATCACCAGAAGATATGAAAGGATCTGTTTCTAATCCATATCCTGGTATGATGAAAGAAAGCGTATCGGCTTATCGCATCTATGGAGATGGCACAGATCATGAAGGTGATATCTGGAAAAGTTTTCGTGGTAAAAAGCAAGGCGAATACACACTAAAAGAGTATGAAGCGATTCCGGACGAATATAGAGTAGAATTGATTGACGGAGTCATCTACGATTTGAACATGCCAACCACGATCCATCAGCAGCTTGCATTTGAGATCAGTATCAAATTAAGAGAGTACATTAGGCAGAACAAAGGATTATGTATGGTACTGCCGTCACCGGTCAGCGTACAGCTGGATGAAGATGACAGGACGATGATACAGCCGGATGTCGTGATATGCTGTGATAGAGAGAAGATACTTCAAAGCCATGTCTACGGAGCACCAGATATGGTAATCGAGATATTATCACCATCTACAAGAAAAAAAGATATGGGCTTAAAACTAAAAAAATATATCACTGCAAGAGTCAGAGAATACTGGATGGTTGACCCGGATAAGAAAAAAGTTGTAGTATATGACTTGGAACATAATGAGTTACCGGCCATCTATGGTTTTGAAGACCAGGTGCCGGTGAAGATATTTGCTGGAAAATGTCAGATTGACTTTTCGGAAATATACAGCTATATAGAATTTTTATTTGAAAAAGAATAGAAAAACGGAGGACCACAACATGTTAAACATCGTATTACACGAACCAGAAATCCCGGCAAACACAGGTAATATCGGAAGAACCTGCGTAGCCACCAACACCAGATTACACTTGATCGAGCCACTCGGCTTCCGCTTGAATGAAAAGAACTTAAAACGTGCCGGCATGGACTACTGGGAGCATCTGGATGTCAGAACCTATATTGATTACAATGATTTCCTGGAAAAGAACCCGGGAGCCAAGATCTACATGGCAACGACAAAAGCACCGAAGGTATATACAGAAGTGAATTATGAACCGGACTGCTACATCATGTTCGGAAAAGAAAGTGCCGGAATCCCGGAAGAGATTCTGGTAGAGCATAAAGAAGACTGCGTGCGTATCCCGATGGTAGGCGACATCCGTTCGCTGAACCTCGGCAACTCGGTTGCGATCGTGCTTTACGAAGCACTCAGACAGAACGGATTTGCAGGTATGAATCTGGAGGGGCATCTTCACGAATTACACTGGTAAGAAAAGGAATCCAATCTGTATAAATTCCATATTATTTAGACAAAATAAGGATATTGTCCGTTTTCGTTGAGAAAATGAGATGATATCCTTATTTTCATACCAGGTATATGAAAAAATACAGGAGGCGCTGGCAGGCGTTTCTACTCATTAATAAGTGCACAAACATAAAACGACAAAATGATAAAAGTGCATCAAAGTGACATACAATTTACAACAAATGTAATAAATGTATGGTAAAATTGCAGAAATAAGATTATAATTTAAACTAGATTTTGTATTTTTTGAAGGAGAGGTGGTAGATGAATGGTAGAAGAAACCATTAAGACCATCAAGGAAACGGAGAATGAAGCGGATGAGATCATAAGAAAAGCAGATGCAACGTGTACCGAGATCCTTGAAAAAGCTGCCAGAGAGGCAAAAGAGATAAAAGAGCAGGCTGTAGCAAATGCAAAGAAACAGGCAGAAGCAGATCTTTTGCAGGCGAAAGAAGAAGGAGAAGTCTTAAAGAAACAGGCTTCCGAGAAGACGGAACAGGAGACAGAAGCATTAAAAGCACTGGCTCAGGGAAAAGAAGAGGAGGCGGTATCCGCAGTCATCAAAGCATTGCTCTGATGATATGGGAAGAGTAAGAACGTGAAAAAATAAAAAAGGAGGGATGCAGTTATGGCAGTATTGCAGATGCAGCGAATCAGTATCTGCGCATTGAAACATGACCGGAAAGCGATTCTGGAAAAACTGCAGTCCATGGGCATGATAGAGATGCATCAGGTCGCGCAGGACGAAGCCGGATTCGAGAAGATGGATACGCAGAGTGCGAAATCAAGCTTCGAGAAACGGGTGCAGATCACGGAAAACGCACTGGATGTATTGAATCAGTATACACCGGAGAAAAAATCCATGTTCGCCAGTCTGGAAGGAAATGAGCTGATCGATAAAAAGACGATGGAAGCTGCCGCAGCGAAGCAGGAAGCAGTCATGGAAGTGGCGGGACTTCTGATCGCTGATCATAAGAAAATTGCGGAAGCACAGGCTGAGATCGTGAAGCGGAATACCCAGATAGAAGCACTTACACCATGGATGAGTCTGGAAGTTGCGATGAATTATCCGGGCACGAAAAAGACGGCAATGCTTCTTGGAACCATGGCGGCGGAGACGACACTGGAAATGATCTACGGAAAGATTGCCGAAGATCATCCGGAGATCGAAGCCGTAGATATATCGGTTATAAGTCAGGATAAAGATGCCGTGTACTTAAGCGTGTTCTGTATGAAGGACCAGGCAGCAGATGTGGAGAATACACTCCGCACTGCAGGATTCTCAAGACCGGTTGTATCGACAGAGCAGATTCCGGCAAAGCAGAAAGAAGAACTGGAAGAACAGATCAGACAGATCGAACAGACAATTGCAGATATCCGGGGAGAGATCATATCTTACGCAGAAGACCGGGAGGAACTGAAGATCATCGGTGACTATTACCGGATGCGTGCAGAAAAGTACGAAGTACTGGGAACACTTCCGCAGTCCAGACGTACATTTATTATCAGTGGTTACGCAGCAAAAGAAGCGATACCGGCGATCCAGAAAGGAATCGGGGATGCATATGACTGTGTGATCGATGTAGAAGAGTTAAAAGAAGACGAAGAACCACCGGTGATCCTTAAGAATAACGGATTTTCGGAAAGTGTGGAAGGAGTCCTGGAGTCTTACGGACTTCCGCATAAAGGAGAGATCGATCCGACCGCGATCATGTCATTTTTCTATGTATTTTTCTTTGGAATGATGTTATCAGATGCAGCGTATGGTGCGATCATCGCAATCGTGTGTCTGATCGTCCTTAAGAAATTCCCGCGCATGAGTGCCGGTATGAGGAAATCTATGAAAATGTTCATGTACTGTGGAATTTCTACCATGGTATGGGGAATCTTATTCGGTGGATATTTCGGAGATGTCGTAGACGTCGTATCGAGCACATTCTTTGGAAAAGAACTGACGATCAAGCCGCTGTGGTTTGCACCGTTAAATGATCCGATGCGACTTCTGATTTATTCGATGGCATTCGGACTGGTCCATCTGTTCGTGGGTCTTGGGATCAAGGGATATATGTTGTTAAAAGACGGAAAGGTACTGGATTTCTTCTGCGATATCGTATTGTGGTACATTTTCCTGATCGGATTGATCCTGATGTTACTTCCGTCAGAGATATTTGCTTCAATCGCACAGACCAAGATCGTGTTCCCGGCAGCGCTTGTTACATTGTCAAAAGCACTGGCAATCATCGGGGCACTCGGACTGTTATTGATGTCCGGAAGATCGAGCAAGAATCCGGCACTTCGGCTGGCACTTGGAGCATATGATATCTATAATATCACCGGATGGTTAAGTGATGTATTATCATACTCCAGACTTCTGGCACTGGGACTTGCAACAGGTGTTATCGCATCCGTTGTCAACCAGATGGGAAGCATGCTTGGTAAGAGTGTATTTGGAGTCATCTTATTTATCGTAGTATTTATCGTCGGACATGCAATGAACCTGGCAATCAACCTGCTTGGTGCATATGTCCACACCAACCGACTTCAATTTGTGGAATTCTTCGGAAAATTCTACGAAGGCGGTGGAAAACCTTTCGAACCGTTTCATGCGGAGACAAAATATGTAGATATTAAGGAGGAAAAATAGATATGAGTATTTGGAATGATATGGGAATGGTATATGCACTTCTTGGTGCGGCAGTGGCAGTATTCCTGGCAGGTGCAGGATCTGCGATCGGAGTTGGTATTGCAGGACAGGCAGCGTCCGGAGTTGTAACAGAAGACCCAAGCAAATTCGCAAAAGTACTGATCATGCAGCTGCTTCCTGGTACACAGGGAATCTACGGACTGCTGGTTGGTTTCATTACATTATCCAAGATCGGACTTCTTGGCGGTGGTGCAGCAGATCTGGATCCTAAGACAGGACTTCTGATCCTGGCAGCTTGTCTTCCAATCGGAATCGTTGGTCTGATCTCAGGAAAAGCACAGGGACAGACAGCAGCGGCAGCAATCGGAATTGTAGCAAAGAAACCGGATCAGTTCGGTAAAGCAATGTTGTTCCCTGCAATGGTTGAGACATATGCCATCCTTGCACTTCTGATTTCTATCCTTTCCGTAACAGCAATTCAGGTATAGAAGGAGTGTGAAGGACAATGGCTGGATTAGATAAGATCAAAAGTCAGATCCTTGACGAGGCAAAAGTGACAGCGGATGCGAAGATCGAAGATGCGAAAGCACAGGCAGAACAGATGAAGCTTAAGGCACAGGAAGAGGGAGCCAGACAGGCAGATACTATCCTGAAAAAGTCGGAAGCAGATACTGCATCGCAGAAAGAGCGTGTGAAATCAGCCATCGATCTTCAGAGAAGAACGAGACTTCTGGAAGCAAAGCAGGAGATGATCGCTGAGATCATCGAGAAGGCGTATGAAAAGGTTATAAACCTTGCGCCGGATGATTATTATCAGATGCTTCTGTCGATTCTGGAAGCATATATACTTCCGCAGGAGGGAGAGATCTATTTCTCCGTAAAAGATCTGGAAAATATGCCGGTAGGATTTGGCAAAGAAATTGAAGAAATAGCTCTGGCAAAGGGAGGAAAACTTACTGTAGCCGGAGCGGGCAGAGATAATATTGACAATGGATTCATTCTTGCGTACGGTGGAATTGAAGAGAACTGTACGATCAGGGCAATGTTCGATGCGAAGCGGGATGAGCTTTCAGATATCGTTCACCGGCTGCTCTTTGTATGATGCGGAAAGCATCAGAAGAACCAGTAGGAATGTTCAGATATCAGGAATGTTCGGAAATGGAGGAACAACATGAGTGAACAATATACCTATGCGGTCGCAAGAATCCGTGCCCTGGAAGTATCCCTGTTCTCTGACAGTACCATCGACCAGCTGATTGCGTGCCAGAATTATGATCAGGCACTGCAGTTCTTAGAAGAGAAAGGTTGGGGAGATGCCGAAAGCAGCGGGGATGCGGAAAAGATCCTGACGAGAGAAGAAGAAAAGACATGGGAAGTAGTAAAAGAACTGTCGATCGGAATGGAACATTTCGATGTGCTTTCTTATCCGAAGCTTTTTCATAATTTAAAGGCAGCGGTCAAGGAAGTATGCACCGGAGATAAGAACCGGCATATCTATTATGAAGATGTTCGGATTCCCGGGGAAGAGATGCGTAAGATCGTAGAAGACAGAGACTTTGGAAAGCTTCCGGACAGTATGCGGATCGCAGGAGAAGAAGCATACGAGACACTTCTTCATACAGGAGACGGGCAGCTCTGTGATGTGATCATAGACCGGGCGGCACTGGATGCTATTTATCAGGCGGGAAAAGAGTCACCGGATAAGATCATACAGGATTATGCAGAATCCACAGTGGCAGTGGCGGACATCAAGATCGCTGTCCGGTCACAGAAGACCGCAAAATCAACAGACTTTATGAAACGGGCAATGGCGGAATGTGATTCCTTAAGTGTCAGCCAACTCTCGAAAGCGGCACTTAGTGGCATGGATGCCATCTGTGAATACTTAAGAGGAACGGCTTATGCAGAAGGTGCGGATGCACTGGCAGAGTCGCCGTCGGCATTTGAAAGATGGTGTGACAACCGGATCATTCAGACGATAAGCCCGGAGAAATATCATGCATTTACGATAGGACCGGTAATTGCCTACGTAATTGCAAGGCAGAATGAGATTAAAACGGTACGAATCATTTTATCCGGAAAGCAGAATGAACTGCCGGATGATTCAATCCGGGAAAGGGTAAGGGAAATGTATGTATAAGATCGCAGTAGTGGGTGATTATGACAGCATCTTCGGATTCGCAGCACTGGGCCTTGATACATTTGCCGTCCAGACCCGTGAGGAAGCCGCAGAGAAATTACATCAGCTGGCACAGGGCGGATATGGAATTATCTATATCACAGAGAAACTTGCCGCTGAGTTAACGCATGAGATAGAAAAATATCAGGAACAGGTCACACCGGCGATCATTCAGATTCCGGGTATCGCCGGAAATACAGGTGCCGGAGTTGCAGGTGTGAAGAAATCGGTAGAGCAGGCTGTCGGTTCCGATATTATATTTGGCAGCTAAAGGAGGTTGATTCGTCCGTATGAGTACAGGAACGATTAAAAAAGTAGCAGGACCGCTGGTTATTGCAGAAGGTATGCGTGACGCCAACATGTTTGACGTGGTACGTGTAAGCAGCCAGCGTTTGATCGGAGAGATCATAGAGATTCACGGAGATGAGGCATCCATCCAGGTATACGAAGAGACATCGGGACTTGGACCTGGAGAGCCGGTAGAGTCTATGGGAGTACCAATGTCAGTAGAACTTGGTCCCGGACTGATCACAAGTATATACGATGGAATCCAGAGACCACTGGATGACATTATGAAGATTTCCGGAAATAACTTAAAACGAGGCGTGGAAGTCGCATCGTTAAAGCGTGATAAGAAATGGGAATTTGTACCGGTCGCAAAAGCCGGCGATGAGGTCGAAGCAGGTGACGTACTCGGAACTGTGCAGGAGACCATCGTTGTACAGCAGAAGATCATGGTTCCTTATGGAGTAAAAGGAACGGTAAAAGAGATCAAAGCCGGAACATTTACCGTAGAAGAAGTGGTAGCAGTGATCGCTACCGAAAAAGGTGACAAAGAACTGACGATGATGCAGAGATGGCCGGTACGAAAGGGCCGTCCGTATCAGAAGAAGCTGCCGCCGGTAAAACCACTGGTAACCGGTCAGCGTGTTATCGATACATTCTTCCCGATCGCCAAAGGTGGTGTGGCAGCCGTTCCGGGACCTTTCGGAAGTGGTAAGACAGTTATCCAACACCAGCTGGCTAAGTGGGCAGAGGCTGATATCGTGGTCTATATCGGATGTGGAGAACGTGGTAATGAGATGACCGACGTTCTGAATGAATTCCCGGAACTGAAAGACCCGAAGACCGGACAGTCTCTGATGGAAAGAACCGTGCTGATCGCAAATACATCGGATATGCCGGTTGCAGCCCGTGAGGCTTCCATCTATACCGGAATCACGATCGCAGAATATTTCCGTGATATGGGATATTCTGTAGCGCTGATGGCAGATTCTACATCCCGTTGGGCAGAGGCACTTCGAGAGATGTCGGGACGTCTGGAAGAGATGCCTGGTGAGGAAGGTTACCCGGCATACTTAGGTTCCCGTCTGGCGCAGTTCTATGAAAGAGCCGGACATGTGGTATCCCTTGGTAAAGAAGGAAGAGAAGGTGCACTTTCCGTTATCGGAGCCGTATCTCCTCCGGGTGGTGATATCTCCGAACCGGTATCACAGGCAACCCTTCGTATTGTAAAGGTATTCTGGGGACTGGATTCCGCACTTGCGTATAAGAGACATTTCCCAGCCATCAACTGGCTGACCAGTTATTCGCTGTATGTTGACAATATGGCAAACTGGTTCAACGAGGAAGTGGCAGCGGACTGGATGGAAGACCGTCAGAAGATGATGACAATCCTTCAGGAAGAAGCCGAGTTAAATGAGATCGTACAGATGGTAGGTATGGATGCCCTGTCACCGACTGACCGTCTGAAGATGGAAGCGGCAAGATCCATCCGTGAGGACTTCTTACATCAGAACTCCTTCCATGAGATCGACACTTACACGCCGCTTCGTAAGCAGTATCTGATGATGAAACTGGTACTGGCATTTTATGAGAAATCTGTCGATGCACTGAATAAGGGTGCGGACATGAATGCACTGATCGCCATGCCGGTAAGAGAAAAGATCGGCCGTTATAAATATACAACAGACGCCGATATCGAAAGTGAATATAAGAATGTAGAAGAAGAACTGGACAAGGAAGTTGCGGCTGCATTCGGGAAGGAGGACTTCTAAATTATGCCAAAAGAATATAGAACCATACAGGAAGTTGCCGGACCTCTGATGCTGGTACGCGGCGTTGAAAATGTAGCTTATGATGAATTAGGTGAGATCGAACTTGCAAGCGGTGAGAAGCGCCGCTGTAAGGTTCTGGAGATCAATGGAAATGATGCACTGGTGCAGTTATTTGAAAGTGCCACAGGTATCAACTTAAGTAACAGTAAAGTACGGTTCCTCGGACGAAGCATGGAGCTTGGTGTATCGGAAGATATGCTTGGACGTGTCTTCGACGGACTGGGCCGCCCGATCGACGGAGGACCGGAGATCCTGCCGGATGAAAGACGTGACATCAACGGACTTCCTATGAATCCGGCAGCCAGAAGCTATCCGGAAGAGTTTATCCAGACCGGTGTATCTGCCATCGACGGACTGAACACATTGGTTCGTGGACAGAAGCTTCCGATCTTCTCGGCATCCGGACTTCCACATGCCAACCTGGCAGCACAGATTGCAAAGCAGGCAAAGGTACGCGGAAGCAATGAGAAATTCGCCGTAGTATTTGCCGCTATGGGTATCACATTCGAAGAGTCGAACTTCTTCGTAGAATCTTTCAAAGAGACAGGAGCTATCGACAGAACGGTATTGTTCGTCAACCTGGCAAATGACCCGGCGATCGAGCGTATTTCTACTCCTCGTATGGCGCTGACGGCAGCAGAGTATCTGGCATTCGAAAAAGATATGCACGTACTGGTAATCATGACGGACATTACCAACTACGCAGATGCACTCCGTGAAGTGTCTGCCGCACGTAAGGAAGTACCTGGACGTCGTGGATATCCTGGATATATGTACACCGACCTTGCAACCTTATATGAAAGAGCCGGAAGACAGAATGGCAAGAAGGGAAGTATCACACTGATTCCGATCCTGACCATGCCGGAAGATGACAAGACGCATCCAATCCCGGACCTTACCGGCTACATCACCGAAGGCCAGATCATCTTAAGCCGTGACTTGTACCGCAAAGGTATCAAGCCTCCGATCGATGTATTGCCATCTCTGTCCCGTCTGAAAGATAAGGGAATCGGAGAAGGTAAGACAAGAGCCGACCATGCAAATACCATGAACCAGTTATTTGCGGCATATGCGCGAGGAAAAGATGCGAAAGAATTAATGACTATCTTAGGAGAGGCAGCTCTTACTGATATTGACCTGGTATATGCGAAATTCGCAGATGCATTTGAAAAGGAATATGTATCACAGGGATACGATACCGACAGACCGATTGAAGAGACACTGGAGATCGGATGGAAGCTGTTGTCTATGTTGCCAAGATCAGAGTTGAAACGAATTGATGATAAGTTCTTGGACGAGTATTATGGTAAGCAGTAAGCCACGCGCAGATTGATCAGATATGGAATGCAGGTTAACCTGCGATTCCATATCTGGCAAGATGCATAGGGCGTCAGTCCTCAGCGAGAAGAAGCGAAGCGGATTCGAGCCGGCATGGCGTCCAATATATAAAGTATAGAAAGGAGTGATACTATGGCGTCAACCCAGGTAACCCCTACCCGTATGGAACTGACCAGAACTAAGAAGAAACTGGTCACAGCCATAAAAGGTCACAAACTTCTGAAAGATAAACGAGACGAACTGATGCGTCAGTTCCTGGATCTGGTAAAAGTGAACATGGAACTTCGGGAAAAGGTAGAAGCGGGGATTCGTTCAGCTAATAAGAACTTCGTCATAGCCAAAGCCGGCATGGATGAAGCAACCCTGAACACGGCACTGATGGCACCGAAGCAGGAAGTAGATCTGGAAGTCGGACAGAAGAATGTCATGAGTGTAGACATTCCTGTATTCGAGACGAAGACCAGAACGGCAGATGCAAATGATATCTATTCGTATGGATTCGCATTTACATCGAGTGATCTGGACGGAGCCGTAAAATCTCTGGCAGATATTCTACCGGATATGCTGAAGCTTGCAGAGACAGAAAAAGCCTGCCAGCTTATGGCAGCTGAGATTGAGAAGACCAGAAGACGTGTCAACGCCCTGGAGCATGTGATCATTCCGGAGGCACAGAAGAATATCAAGTATATTACGATGAAACTGGACGAGAATGAACGAAGCACCCAGATCCGTCTGATGAAGGTGAAAGATATGATGCTGGAGGATGCGCATCATTACAAAGAAAAGGAGTAGGAATACTGAGAAATTCTCAGATAAAAATCCGCAGATATAAGTTGAAAAGCTTAAATCTGCGGATTTTTTATGTCAGAATAAGCTGGAAAATAGTTAGAAACCCATTCTTATTGTACGCAAATTCATTGACAAACCACTACTGTGTGATACAATATAGTTAAGAACTACTATAGTATACAAGGTAGGTGGAAATATGTATGATAAATCACAATTAATGAAGGGAACTTTAGAAGGATGTATCTTGCAGATTTTATCCGAGACGGTTACATACGGATATGAGATTGTAACGACATTGACAGAGTTCGGATTTGAAGATGTAAAAGAGGGAAGTATTTATCCATTACTTGTACGGTTGGAAAAGAAGGGAATGATTTCTTCAGAATTACGTCCTTCGCCGCTTGGACCGAAACGAAAGTATTATTCATTAACGTCTGAAGGAGAGGCATATTTGCAGGAGTTTATTAAATGCTGGACGGAAGTACAATCATCAGTAAATAGAATTTTGAAAAAGGAGGAGTAGATTATGTTGACGAAGAAAAATAAAAGAAAGGTCAGGAAGATGAAAAAATACATCAAGACATTCCCACTTACAGAAAAAGAAATTGACCAAATGATTGAAGATATCACTGGAATGGCGGAAGAAGCACAGGAGCGTAATGAAAATTTTGAAACAGTACTGGGAAAGTCGGTTCATGAATTTTGTGATGATCTGATTTATTCTGTAGGAGGAATCAGAGCACCGGGAGGACGGAAATTAATTAGAGGAACTTCGATATATTTTCAATTGTTGGGACTTTGGGGAATTGTAGGTTGTTTGATTAATGTTTGTTTTTTGGCTGGAGAACGTGTACACACATTATGGATGCTTGCAATTGCAATAGGCATCTGGTATCTGGGACATTATGGGGAAGCAAACTGTAATAATACAGAAAAAACAAAACAGTTAACAGCAGGAATTGTTATCTATATGGGTGTTAATTTGTTAATGTATTGCAATGAAATTATTATTGCAATAGATAATGGAAAAGCTTTTTTGAAAACGTCAGATTTCCCAATTTTAATTATTGGAATTATTGTTAATTTTGGTCCAGCAATTCTGTATCTGGTTGGGGCAAGAAGGAACAGACCGGCAGAAGAACAGATAAAAGTTGAGAATAGATGACAAAAGATGGGAAAACATTTTCCTTTAAAGGAATAGTATATGAAAGTATTACTGAAAATATTAAAAAAGAATGTGCGTAATAGTATTGTATGTTTTATGAGTACTATTTTAACTGCAATTATATTATTCGTGTTTCTTGGAGTTAAAGAATTGGTTCTTGGAACGATGAGTATGGAAGAAAGAGTTCGGTCGCAACAAGGAGTTGCGATTCAAACGTACATGTATATATTGCTGTTTATTGGCCTGATTTTGATCAGCTATACAGTAAGCAATTATAGCCGGATAAGAATCAAAGATTATGGAATGTTTATGGTATTCGGAGAAGAAAAGAAAGATATTATCCGGATGATAATTCTGGAATATGGGATTATATGTGGTATTTCGTGGCTGATTGGGTGTGTACTGGGAACGCCTTTTGTAATTCTTCTTCAGTCTATATTCAGAAAAGAAGGGATTCAAACAGTTCAAGATCCATGCTGGTTTCTAAAGAATATTGGAAGTACATGTTTTTATATGTGTGTTATTTTGTGCATTGCAGTAATCATGAATATAATAAAAATTCAAAACAATTCACTGGCTTCGCTTTTGAATACGGAACAGAAAAGGGGGACGGTTCCGTCTGTTAAAGCAAGCGTGATAGGTGTGATTGCAGGGCTGATCTGTTTTGTGTTTGCAATTATTCTTTTTTCGAAGGTTCCTATGACATATCCACATATGAAATATGGAGTTCTTTTTTCGCTGATCGGATTATATCTTTGGTTTACTTATTTGGGAAATGTTATATTGCGATGGGTGAAAAAGAAAGAAAAATGGTATGACAGATATATTCTTACGCTAAAAACGTTGTATCACAGATTTTCAGAAAATAAAAATATAATTTTAATTGTTTTTATTATTAATGTATTTGTATGGGTGATTGTAAATATCAATATTATAGAATACGGTAATCTTTCTTCCGAGTATTTATGGAAATATCCATATAATTATGTATGTATGACAGAAGAAAAATATACAGACGAAATTCATAAGGTTATAAAAGAACCAGATGAAAAAATAGATGAATATGCGTATATTCCGCTCATAAGCAATGATGGAGGGGAATATGTAGGTATTTCGGAGGATTCCTATAACAAACTTACAAAGAATAAGAAAGAGCATATCAAACAGGGAGAGGTAAAGGCAGTTCTGGAAAAATCAAAACAAGACGATGAAAACATGTTTCAGGATAAACATGTTTATTTAAAAACAGCAACAGGAATGCGTAAATTTGCGATAAAAAAAGAAGTGAAAGAAGTTTTATTTGTTGCTCAACAGTCGGATATTATACGAATTCTGGTTATGAATAATAGTGATTTTGATATGCTTAGATCTTTGCAGAAAAAGAATACGGTTATTATGACGCAGCAAACAGAAAAAGAGACGGCGATTGATGAGGGCAAATTAAAAGTATGTGAAAAGAAATATGAGATAATTGGTTTTTATAAAGGCTCATTGATGAAAGAAGACAGACAGGATGACCTGACAACTCTTATCTTTTACATTTGTATTGGTGCATTTTTGATTATTAGTGGAATAATGATTTTATCTATAAAAATATGGTCAGACATTTCTAATGTAAGTATGAAATATGGATTCTTGAAAAAAATAGGCATGGAGACCAAAGAAATAAAGAAAAATGTGAAAAAGGAACTTTCGCTTTCTTTATGGATCGCATTTATACTTTCGATTGTAATAAGTGGTGGTGCTTTGAGTTATATTACATGGAACGTTGATTGGCTCTTGAAAAAACAGGTATTGATAACATTTTTTGCACTGTTATTATTCCAGGCCGGGTACATTATCTTATTGAGAGAGTATGGATGGAGACTTGCTAATCAGCAAATTCAGAGTGAAAGAAGGGAAAAGATATGGAAGTGATCAGCGGAGAGAAAATTGTGAAAAGTTACGGTAAGTTTAAAGTGTTAAAGGGTATTAATTTGAATGTACAGGATGGCGAATTTGTAGGAATTATGGGAAAATCAGGAAGTGGAAAGACGACACTTTTGAAAATTCTGGGACTCATTGAATCTGTAACAGATGGGGCACTTTTATACAAGAAAGATGAAATATCAAAACTGTCAGATAAAGAACTTGCGAGAATACGAAGAGAAGAATTAGGCTTCGTATTTCAGGAATTTTATTTGATGGATAGTTTAGATGTTTTTGAAAACATTATGTTGCCTTTCTATATCAGCAAAACAGTAGATGATTCCAAAAAGGAACGAGCGAGAGTGTTAATGGATAAATTCGGAATTAGGACTTTGGAAAAAAAGATGCCGGCCGAACTGTCAGGAGGTGAAAGGCAGAGAGTTGCAATTTGCAGAGCATTAATAAATGATCCAGAGATTATTTTCGCAGATGAGCCTACAGGAAACCTTGATTCAAAGTCTGGAAAAATCGTGATTGATGCATTGAAGGATATTAATGAACATATGGGAAAGACAATCATTATGGTTACACATGACCCACAGATGGCAAGCTATTGCAGCCGGTTAATTCTGCTGAAAGATGGTGTGATATTGGAAGATTTGGAAAAGAATAGAAATCAAGAATCATTTTATCAGGAGATTCTTGGAAAGATGAAAGAGTTGTAGAAAATTCACCAGATTCACAAAAATTTAGCATTTCTAAACTGCGCATTGAAAATAAAAATCAGGCATGTTATTCTAGAAACACACAGATAAATTCTAGTATCTGCACTGTATCTATATTTACCAATGCGTTTACTTCAGATGTAAAAGGCTACTCTATTTCAGGAGGTATAATATGCCAAAGAATAATAAAATCAAAATATTATGTTTGCTCATAATTGGAATCGTATTTTTGTATATATATGGACCAATTGCCTTCATGAAAGATGGATTAGTAACGAGACAGGGTGTAAATTCTTTTGATGAATTATACGAGTTAGGACCAGCACGCCGGCATAAATGTGAAAATGGTACACGTATTTATATTGTATATTTTGGATGGTCTGCTCCAAAAGTTAAAAAAGAAATAGTATATCAAAAGAATGAAGAAACACAAAAGCAAATAGTGGATGTTGATACGCAAAAAATTATTCCGGGATTATATTATGTTTCATGGGATACAAAAAGTTCTGTATACAGAATTGAAACAAGAAAAAAATATTATTTTGTAATACCTTATTGCTAAGGTGATTAACATTATCAAAAAAAGGAAATAGTAAAAATATATTGATTAATATTTATTGATATGTTAATATGTACCAAAGCATATTTCAAAAAAATCAACGGTATATAAAAACGGACATATACCATCTATAATCTAATTTTATTTCAGAAATCTATGCTTTCATACCAATCAATTGTAAAAAAGCAGGAGATGACTGAAAGAGTAAAAAGACATCCTCCTGCATACAGGAGGAAACTGAATATGGCGAAAAGAAAGAATCAAAAGAGACGGAGCAAGAAGTATCAGGTAAATAACCGGCAGCTAAAGGCAAAAAGGATGTACAAAGATACAATTTTTAGAATGTTGTATCATAACAAAGAGAATTTGTTATCATTGTACAATGCGGTGAATGGAAGAGAGTACACAGATCCGGAAAAGTTGCAGGTTGTTACATTGGAAAATGCGATTTATATGGGAATGAAAAATGATCTGGCGTTTATCATGGATATGAATTTATATTTATATGAACATCAGTCAACGTATAATCCGAATATTCCACTTAGAAATTTGTTTTATATTGCGGATGAGTATCAACGATTAGTGGTTCGGAAATCATTATATTCAACTGTGATACAAAAGATACCAACGCCAAGATTTTTAGTATTTTATAATGGAACAAAAGAAGTAGAAGATCGTAGTGAGTTCCGATTATCTTCTGCATACGAGAATGCAACAGAAAATCCAGATCTGGAGTTAAGAGTGACTATGCTGAATGTGAATGATGGCCACAGTTCAGATTTGATGGAACATTGTAGAACATTAAAGGAATATGCACAATATGTCGCCAGAGTAAGAAAATATGCGGCGAAACAGGATGTCTCTTTAGAAGAAGCAGTTACGAGAGCAGTTGACGAATGCATAGAAGAAGGAATCCTGGCAGAGTTTTTATTGAAGAATAAGACTGAGGTGATCAAAGTGAGCATCTATGAATATGACAAAGAGTTTGAAGAAAAGAAACTGCGGAAAGCAGAGTATGAGGCTGGAAGACAGGATGGAATCGAGATTGGAAGACAGGATGGAATCGAGATTGGAAGACAGGACGGAATCGAGATTGGAAGACAGGATGGAATCGAAATTGGAAAGCGGATACTCTTAGAAAAAATAATAAAGAAGAAATTGAAAAAAGGAAAATCAACAGAACAGATAGCAGATGAATTAGAAGAAGATATAAACATAATTCAAAAAGTGGTTGAGAAATTAAAAAGCCAAATATAGAATTTGTCAAAAGAATTCCCTGAAGTGAATAATAAAACTTCAGGGAATTTATCATTTGCTCACTACCGGTATTATTCCGTAGTATCACGTCGGATCAATACAGGCGTAATCTGCTTATGAACCGGCTCTTTTAAAGGAGCCGGTTTCCTTTTTTTCATTTCATTCATCTGGAGAACCAGAAGTTCCATGGCAGTCTGTGCAATTTTCTCAATCTGCTGTCCAACGGTTGTGATTGGAAGGATAGCTTCGCTTGCAATAGGAGAATCATCGAATCCGACAATCTGATAGTCTTTCGGGAGTTTCCCGTATTTTTGAAATATCAGATTCAGGAACATACTGGCATAAGTGTCATTTGCAAGAAAGACCCCCTTTTTTTGTGAGGGATATTTTTCTTCAATTTCGTTAAATATGTTTTTTAGTTGAGTCAGGGTTTCCTGATAAGTGTTTCCAAGATTTCTTTGGATTAATTCGTGAACGACATGGTGTTCGTTACAGATATCTTCGAATCCCCGGATACGTCCATAGGTTGGAAGTGTATCTGGGAATATGGAATTGATGTGTAAAATAACATCACATTTATTGCGTATCAACAAACTGGTTGCCTGAACACCACCCAGATAGTTGTCTGTAGACACGCTGCAGACATGGTCACATTCCCGCTCAATCGTGACAACCGGGAGTTTATAAGAAGCAAGTTCTTCAGACGAAATGGTATTGCTTAAGACAATAAGTCCCTCAATCTTATAAGCCATCAGTTCATGAATATATTTTTCTTCAATCTCTTTTTTATTATTTCCAATGAATACAAGAAATTTATAATTATACTTTTCGTAAGTAGAAAGTAACTGGTTTAACATCTCAGAGTAATAGTGAAGATACAGGTTGGGGATGATAATTCCAACAAATTCACTTTTTCCATTAGCCAGTACTTTGGCGAGCTTATTTTCCTGGTATCCAAGGACATCCAGTGCATGAGCGATTTTTTCCTGATTTTCAAGAGTCAGAGAATCCGGATTATTAAAATATCTGGAAATGGTAGTTTTTGAAAAGCCTGTATAAGCGGCTATATCTGCAAAAGTTACTTTTTTCTGTTTCATGTAAATCCTCTTCCTTATAATGTATATTATCAGTATAGCAAGTGCATTGAAAAAAATCAAACAAAAAATAACTAGTTAAGTAATCGGTAACTTTTTCTTTGAAATCTATTGACAAGTAAGATTCTGGATAGTATTATGAGCATATAAAGTAACCGGTTACTTAACTGGTTACGCAATCGTGAATCTGAAAGGAGAAAGCTATGAAGAAACGAACAGTAGGGGTACTGCTGGCAGCATTCTTTGCAATGGCATTGACGGGGTGTGGAGATAAACAGCCGCAACCAGGAGAAGTAAAGGGATATGACAAAGGTGAAGAATATCTTTCTATCTGGGTACATTCAATCGAAGACACAGAAGAAGGACAGTGCTACAGGAAATCTGTAGATGCATTTAATAAGAAATATGATGGGAAATATTTTGCAGATATTGAATTTATTCCACGAAATGACAGTGGTGGAGGCTATTCGGATAAGATCAATGCATCCGTGATGTCAGGAGATCTGCCGGATGTGCTTACTGTTGATGGCCCTAATATAGCGGCATATGCAGAGAACGGAATTATCCAGCCGCTTGCAAAATTAACAGACGAAGAAAAGAGCGTGTATCTGGATTCCATTATTCAGCAGGGAACGTATAATAACAAGCTCTATGCGCTTGGAGCAATGGAATCCAGTGTGGGACTTTATTATAACAAAGATATTCTCGCAGAAGCAGGTGTAGAAGTTCCAGATGCAGATCACCCATGGACATGGAGTGAATTCACAGAGGTGTTAAAGAAAGTACAGCCGGTAGTAGAGAAGAAAAAAGGTTATGCGCTGGATATGACTTTCCCGACAGGAGAAGCTACGATTTATTATTATGCACCGTTTTTCTGGTCAAATGGCGGTGACTTTGTAAGTAAAGATGGACTGAAGGTGAACGGTGTATTCAATTCAAAAGAGAATCTGGAAACAGTGAATTATTTTAAATCGTTTTTGGATAATGGATATATGTCTAAAGTACAGATCACAGACCTGTTCGAAAGCGGAAGAGCAGCATTTAAGTTCGACGGGGCATGGGAAGTAAATACAATCTATAATAACTATCCGGATGTAAACCTTGGAGTTGCACCATATGTAGTATCCGATAACTGGGATGGCGGAAGATATACACCAACCGGTTCCTGGGCATTTGCGGCATCATCAAAGACGAAGAAACTAAAAGGTGCGACAAAGCTGGTACAGTGGATGAGTGGTGTAGAAAGTGGAAAGCGTCTGTGGGATGAAAGTAAGAGTTTCCCATCTACATATGAAGCGTTTGAGAGCAGTCCGATTTTTGAAGAAGATGAGAATTATAAAGCTTTATATCATCAGCTGAGTAAATATGGACATCCAAGATCAAAAACACCTGTATATCCACAGGTTAGTGCATCGGTACAGGAAGTATTGGAAAATTCGGTACTTACCGATAATGATGCGAAGACAGAACTGGATAAATCTGTAGAAAGGATTAACGCAAAATTAAAGCGTTATGTGATGAAATAATGAAGAAAAGAACAGAATCCATTATGGGAATGGCGTTTTTTGGACCGGCACTTGTGTTACTTACGATATTTTTATTCCTGCCGATGATCCTGACATTGATTTTCAGTTTTACTGATTTCTTTGCTTTAAATCCGGGATTGACGCATTTTGTCGGACTGGACAACTATATTCAGATTTTTAAAGATGATGTGTTTTCACAGGCATTTTTTAATACCGTAAAGTTTGTGATCATTATTGTTCCGCTGCAGGGAATTGGAGCGCTTGTGCTGGCACTTCTGATTAATAAAGTGACGCATTGTAAGAAGTATTTCAAAGTAGCATTCTTTGTTCCGGTGGTCATGTCACTTGCTGTTGTGTCAACACTGTGGATCCAGATCTACAGCCCGGAAGGAATTATGAATGCAATCCTTTCTTTCTTTGGAATTGATGCACAGCCATTCATCAACAGTGCCAGTCAGGCACTTCCATCCATCGCGATCATGAGTGCATGGCAGGGAATGGGATATCAGATGATCATCTTCCTGGGAGGAATCCAGGCAATCAATCCGGCACTTTATGAAGCGGCCGAGATGGACCATGCAACACCGTGGCAGAAATTCAAGGACATTACCCTGCCGGAATTGAAACCATTGTGTGTGTTCGTTTTAATTACGATTACGATCGGAGCATTCCGTATGTTGGTACAGCCAATGGTTATGACCGGAGGAGGACCATCGAATTCAACGTATACGGTTGTGTATGATATATATGAAACAGGTACTGTTAACTGGGAAATTGGACTGGCATCTACAATGGCTATTGTATTCGCATTCTTTGTAATGATACTGACCGTGATCCAGACAATCGCAACAAGAGATAAGGAGGATCAGAATGTTAACAAAAAAGCAAAAAAGAAATAATTGGATACTGACGGTCGTACTTCTGATCGTATCATTGTTGTTCCTGTTCCCGGTTATCTGGATGCTGGCAAACTCATTCAAACCAGACGCGGCAATCACTGCTGATATGAACAGTATGGCGGCATTCATTCCACCGGCATTGAACGGCAATTTCTTTGAAAATTATGTATCTGTATTAACAAATACAGGATTTGTACGATATATGTGTAATACCTTGTTCTATGCAGCAATATTGATCGTACTTGGTGTAATTGTAAATGGACTGGCAGGATATGCATTGGCTAAGATTAATTTTCCATTCAGAGAACGCTGGCTTCTGATCATTATGCTTCTGATGATCGTACCGATGGAGACGATCATTACGATACATTTCCTGATCATTGCAAAACTTGGACTTCTGAATACGGTGCTTGGATATGTACTTCCAATGATCGTGAATCCGTTTAACATTTTCCTGTTCCGTCAGGTATTCCTGGGACTTCCGGATGATGTATATGAGGCAGCACAGTTAGATCACTGTGGACCGGTAAAATACTTTTTTACTATGGTTCTTCCAATGTCAAAGAGTGTAGTGGCAACGGTTAGTGTATTTACATTCCTGAATGTATGGAATGATTATCTGTGGCCGTCACTTGTATTTACATCCAGTGATCTTCTGACAGCACAGATTGGTCTGAATGCGATTACATCAAATGATAACACAACAACAGGACAGACCCTTGCAGTTATCACAATGGTAACAATTCCGGTCATTATTATCTATTCACTCTTCTCAAAACAGATCGTAGAGGGTGTAATATCAACAGGTTCCAAGGAGGGCTAAAAGATGAGCTTTATCGAATTTAAAAATATATGTAAAAAATATGCAGGAAACGATAAGAATTCCGTGACAGACTTTAACTTAGATATAGAAGAAAAAGAATTTATCGCATTTGTAGGACCATCCGGATGCGGTAAATCCACAACACTCCGAATGATCGCAGGATTTGAAGAGATTACAAGTGGAGACCTTTTTATTGATGGAAAACGTGTGAATGAGGTTGCACCGGCGGATCGAGGAATCTCTATGGTGTTCCAGAACTATGCACTGTATCCACATATGACGGTAGAAAAAAATATTTCTTATGGATTGAAGAACATGAAGGTTCCTGCAGATGAGATCAAGAAAAAAGTAGACTGGGCAATTGATATCCTGGGACTCGAAGAATATCGTTACCGTAAGCCTAAGAATTTATCAGGTGGACAAAGACAGAGAGTGGCACTTGGAAGAGCGATTGTAAAAGACCAGAAAGTCTTTCTGATGGATGAGCCACTTTCTAACCTGGATGCAAAACTGCGTGTCAGCATGAGAAATGAGATCAGTAAGTTACACAGAAATCTTGGAAGTACAACCATCTATGTCACGCATGACCAGGTAGAAGCCATGACAATGGCAGACCGCATAGTAATCATGAAAGATGGAGTGATCCAGCAGGTTGGTAAACCAATGGATCTGTATGAGCATCCGGTGAATAAATTTGTTGCGGGATTTATAGGATCTCCGCAGATGAATTTTTATGATGTGAAAGTAGACGGAAAGAAATTGATATTTGCAGATGGCAATACAGTGGAACTTCCGGAAGCAATTGCAAAACGTATTGCAGGATATTCAGAAGTTATCATGGGAATCAGAGGAGAAGATATCAAGTTCGATATAACTAATCTGGACGTTTATGGAAGTCATCAGAAAGCAGTTATTGACAATACGGAGATTATGGGAAATGAGAATAATCTGTATTTTGACTTCGGAGGAAGCGTAACGATTGCAAGAGTATCAAAATATGAAGTAAGCCAGGTGGGAGATGAGGTGGAATTTACCTTTATGCCACATAAGATGCATTTCTTTGATAAGGAAACAGAGCAGGTAATCGGAGCAGAATGATTTAGAATAGAAGAGGAAGAACGTATGCTTGAAAAAGCCAATGAATATATCAGACAGAATTACATAGATGAAAAAGAAAAACCATTATTCCATGTGACACCGGAAACAGGATGGATGAATGACCCGAATGGTTTCTCTGTATACCAGGGAAAAGTACATTTGTTCTATCAGTTCTATCCATATAAAACAGAATGGGGACCGATGCACTGGGGGCATCAGGTGACCGAAGATCTGCTAAAATGGGAAGCATATCCGGTAGCTATGGCACCTGATCAGGATTATGATCACATAGGATGTTTCTCGGGAAGTGCAGTAGAAGCTGATGGAAAGCATGTGCTGCTTTATACAGGAGTAAGCCAGAAAGACGGAAAAGAAATCCAGAATCAGTGTATTGTCATTGGAGATGGGAAGACTTATGAAAAATGGCAGGATAATCCAGTTATAAAAGGAGATATCATGCCGGAGAAATTTGACAGAAAAGACTTCCGTGATCCGAAAATATGGAAAAAGAATGGCAGATATTATTGCGTTGTAGGCAATCGCTATGAGGAAAATTGTGGGCAAATAGTCTTATTTAGCAGTGCGGACTATAAAAACTGGCGGTATGAAAAAGTCCTTTTGAGAAATGACGGAAAGAATGGAGATATGTTAGAGTGTCCGGATTATCTGGAAGTAGACGGGTATCCTGTAATCATTTGTTCTCCGCAGAATATGCATGCGCAAAAGTACGAATTTCATAACGGTCATAATTCCATTTATATTATTGGAGATGCAGAAAAAGAAATATCGGATTTTGCATGGGAGAAAAAGAGAAACCTAGATTATGGACTGGACTTTTATGCACCACAGACAACAGAGCTTCCGGATGGCAGGCGGATCATGGTCGCATGGATGAAGTCGTGGGATGCACGTGTCATGACAAAAGGACAGAAATGGCAGGGAATGATGACACTCCCAAGAGAATTAAAAATCAAAGATGGGAAAATCTGGCAAAGTCCGGTGAGAGAACTGGAAAAGTATAAGAAAAATCCAACCATCTATACAGAACAGAAAATTAGCGGACAGATGTCTTTGGATGGTATCAATGGCCGGGTGATTGACATGACGGTAGAACCTACGAATGTAGAAGGTAGGGAGTTCAAGGTAGATGTGGCACATAATGAAGAATATACAACAACATTTACATATTATCCGGAAAAACATCAGATTGAAATTGACCGGACCTACAGTGGTGTAAATGCAGATGTTGTCTGTGTGAGAAAGATAGAAATTGCGGAAAAACATCATGCGCCGAAACTACATTTTATCATGGACAGATATTCTGTAGAATTATTTATTAATGATGGAGAGCAGACGGCAAGTGTGGTCATTCCTACGCCATTGGAAGCAAATGAAATTATATTTACTAGTGATGAAGCGGCAACCGTTAATATTGAAAAATATGAGATAACATTCAATTAGAAGAGATAGTTTCTCATTCACCGATTGATGTCCCCGTGCATATCTTAATACAGATAGAACCGCCAAGGAGCAATCAGGATTATGGAGAATAAATTACCGTTCTATATGGCTTATCCGGTTCCGTTGCTGTATAATGATGACCGGAATGCGAGAAGAGACTATGACTATATGAAAAGCATTTACCCGGATACGGCGAAGAGAGTACTTCCTTATATGGAAGAGGAATGTGACAGAATGGAATATGACGGAAGCATGATGTATGATGAATATCCGGACCGCCTGCAGCTTCGTCTGATGTGCCGCAGGATCTATGATAAGGCGGAGAAGGAAGAAGAGAACCCGGGTGCCTGGCTTATGGATCTGATCGAGGTTATGACATATCAGGAACTTTGCAGGAGACGTGTGGAACATAGAGAGATACGTAAAAAAATATATTGATCTACAAGAGGGCATCTGGAAAAAAACTTCCACTTCGCCCTCTTGTGTGTTATACTGTGCGGTGATAAATGAATGTTTTCAGATGAAAAAGTCAGAACATAACATACAGGGGGGCACATCATGGCAGATAATAACATTATTTTTATCGGAATGCCGGCAGTCGGGAAAAGTACAGTTGGTGTGGTAATTGCAAAGAGACTGGGATACAAATTTGTAGACACAGATATTCTGATTCAGGAATCAGAAGGGAAACTTCTGAAAGATATTATTGCTGACGTTGGACCGGATGGCTTCCTGAAAGTAGAAGACCGGGTAAATGCACAGGTGAAAGCGGAACGTACCGTTATCTCGCCAGGAGGCAGCGTAGTATATTGTGAAAATGCGATGAAACATTATAAAGAAATCGGCAAAGTCGTATATTTACAGGCATCCTTTGAGACAATAAACAGCAGACTTAAAAATGCCAAAGGCCGTGGAGTGGTATTGCGTGACGGACAGACGCTCAAAGATCTGTATGATGAAAGAGTAAAGCTTTTTGAAAAGTATGCAGATATTACAGTGTGTGAAGATAATCAGAAGCTGGAAGATACGATTGAATCGGTATTAGATGCATTAGGGGAGTAAAAGTGCACAAGTATAGATAGAACAATTGGAATATGTTACAATAAAATTACATAACTGTAAAAAATATTTTACAATTGGAAAATTTGTGCTATAATAGGCGCGAACCCTTTTTAGGGGTTATATTGTGATGCAGAAATTTATGCACGAATTTTAGAAAAATTAGATTTAGAGATATTTAGAATTAGATAATTGAAACAGATTTGCAGAAAGATAGAATAGCAGATTAAGAATAGATTTATTGTAGATAGAGATTTATATAAATATTAATGAGGTGTAATTGATGGAACAGTATATTATTAAGGGCGGTCATCCGCTTGTGGGAGAAGTGGAAATCGGTGGTGCGAAGAATGCAGCACTTGCAATTCTTGCGGCAGCAATCATGACAGATGAAACTGTATTGATCGATAACTTACCGGATGTAAATGACATTAACGTACTGATTGACGCAATCGAGGGGATTGGAGCACAGGTACATCGTGTTGACCGTCATACAGTGAAGATTAACGGAGCCAGCATTAAGAATGTAGATATCGAGTATGATTACATTAAGAAAATCCGTGCTTCGTACTATCTTCTCGGAGCATTACTTGGAAAGTACAGACGTGCCGAAGTTGCACTTCCAGGAGGATGCAATATCGGAAGCAGACCAATTGACCAGCATCTCAAAGGATTCCGTGCACTTGGTGCAGATGTAGATATCGAACATGGCAAGATTGTTGCAGAAGCAGACCGTCTTGTTGGAAAACATATTTATTTTGACGTTGTAAGTGTTGGAGCAACCATCAATGTTATGATGGCAGCAGCTATGGCAGAAGGACTTACCATTCTGGAAAATGTTGCGAAAGAGCCGCACGTTGTAGACGTTGCAAACTTCCTGAACAGCATGGGAGCCAACATCAGAGGAGCAGGTACAGACGTGATCAAGATCCGTGGTGTACAGCGTCTCCACAGCACAGAATATTCTGTGATCCCGGATCAGATTGAAGCAGGAACATTCATGTTCGCAGCAGCAGCTACCAGGGGAGATGTAACGGTACTAAATGTTATTCCGAAGCATTTGGAAGCTACGATCGCAAAACTGGTAGAAATCGGCTGTGAAGTGGAAGAATTCGACGATGCTGTACGTGTCGTATCAAAGGGAGATCTTACAAGCACACATGTGAAGACCCTTCCGTATCCTGGATTCCCGACAGATATGCAGCCGCAGATCGGCGTGACACTGGCCTTATGTAAGGGGACAAGTATCATTACAGAGAGTATTTTTGAAAACCGTTTCAAATATCTGGATGAGCTTGCAAGAATGGGAGCCAATGTAAAGGTAGAAGGCAATTCCGCAACGATCGAAGGCGTGGCAGAATTCTCCGGAGCAAGAGTAAGTGCACCGGATCTTCGTGCAGGAGCCGCACTTTGCATCGCGGGTCTTGCAGCGGATGGAATCACAATTGTAGATGACATCGTATATATCCAGAGAGGATATGAAAGATTCGAAGAGAAACTTCGCAGCATTGGTGGAATCATCGAAAGAGTAGATTCTGAAAAAGCGATTCAGAAGTTCAAATTAAAAGTAGGCTAGATGATACATTTTCTTATATATGTCTATTGACAGTACAGGGAAAATAGAGTAAAGTCTTAGTCGTATCAAAAATAACTTAATAAAAGCAAACTTTCTCTTATTCAGAGCAGTGGAGATACAAAGGATCTGTGAAACTGCGGCAACCCCATTGTAGGAAGGTGCCAGCCTGAGCGAGTGATCGAACAATAAGAGGATTGGTTTATGAAGATATCAAACCGTCCACTTATATAAGTGGACGGTTTTTAAAACGCCATGCGTTCGGAAGAAGCTGCCGGTGGCAGGTTCTGGAGATACAGACAATCCCAAGAGAAAGAATGCAGGAACTGTTTTTTAGAAAAGAAGGAGAGAAAAGAACGTGGAAAGAAGATTATTTACGTCAGAATCAGTAACTGAAGGACATCCGGATAAAATGTGTGATCAGATCTCAGATGCCATTCTGGATGCATTGATGGAGCAGGATCCAATGAGCCGTGTTGCATGTGAGACAGCAACAACAACAGGTATGGTTCTTGTTATGGGTGAGATTACAACAAATGCATATATTGATATTCAGAAAATCGTTCGTGATACGATCAAAGAGATTGGATATACAAGAGGAAAATATGGATTTGATGCAGAGACTTGCGGTGTGATCACAGCAATTGATGAACAGTCTACAGATATCGCTATGGGTGTTGATAAAGCACTTGAAGCAAAAGAGCATACAATGTCAGAAGAAGAGATTGATGCAATCGGAGCCGGAGACCAGGGAATGATGTTCGGTTATGCTTCTGATGAGACACCGGAATATATGCCATACCCGATCGCACTTGCACACAAGCTTTCAAGAAAGCTTACAGAAGTAAGAAAGAACGGAACACTTCCGTACTTAAGACCGGATGGAAAGACACAGGTTACGGTTGAATATGATGAGAATGGTGTTCCGGCACGTCTGGATGCAGTCGTACTTTCGACACAGCATGATCCGGAAGTGACACAGGATCAGATTCATAAAGATATTAAGAAATATGTATTCGATGCAATCATTCCAGAGGGCATGGTAGATGAGAAGACAAAGTTCTTCATCAACCCGACAGGACGTTTTGTAATCGGCGGACCACACGGAGACAGTGGACTTACAGGACGTAAGATCATCGTAGATACTTACGGTGGAATGGCACGTCACGGCGGCGGGGCTTTCTCTGGAAAAGACTGTACAAAGGTTGACCGTTCTGCTGCTTATGCAGCACGTTACGTTGCCAAGAATATTGTTGCTGCAGGACTTGCCAAGAAATGTGAGATTCAGTTGTCTTATGCAATCGGTGTAGCACATCCGACATCTATCATGGTAGATACATTCGGAACAGGTGCAGTAGAAGATGATAAACTGGTAGAGATCGTTCGTGAGAATTTTGATCTCCGCCCGGCAGGAATCATTCAGATGCTTGATCTTAGAAGACCAATCTACAAACAGACAGCGGCTTACGGACATTTCGGACGTACAGATATTGATCTTCCATGGGAGAAACTGGACAAAGTAGAAGATCTGAAAAAATATTTATAGAAATTTTATAAAAGTTTATGGGTGCTTTGGTGTGAAGCACCCATTTTTCATGCTATAATTTTTTTTAGTGGAGGACAGATACATGAAGCTGAAAACGCGATTAGTTATAGCATTTTTTACGATTATTATTATACCGGTCCTTATGGCAGCCATGATGGTTTCAATGGTATGCCGCTATCAGATCGGAGTGGTGGAGAAGAATTATGGGATTACAGGAACGACGATTTCTGATTTTACGAATTCCATGCAGGTACTTGCACGTGTTACGGAGAAGCCGTATCATGAACTGAAGGATATGTCAGAACAGGCATCTGAGATGGAAGATGCGACAGAACTGGATCAGTTTAATAAAAAACTGGAGAATAAGAATGCATACCTGCTGGTGAGAAAAGACGGAACAATCGTATATACGGGCAGCGATGATGATCGTGTAAAAGCGGTGATCGAACAATTGCCGGGATATGGAGATACAGATACAACATCGGAGAACGGAATTTATCTTGGCGGAGATGCAGAAGCATTGGTAAAACAGGTAGATTTCAGATATGATGACGGCAATAAGGGAAGTGCGTTCATTGTGTCAGATGTATCCAATGTAATTCCGGAGGTTGGACAGTTTTTCTGCGAAATCCTGATTGGAATTGTAGTGATACTGATACTTACTTCGGCAGCTCTTATTATATGGATTTACCGTGCGGTTATGGGGCCGATCGGCAAGATGCAGACAGCGGCGCAGAATATCAAGGATGGGAATCTGGATTTTGAGTTGAAACCGGAGGCTGACGATGAACTTGGAAAACTCTGCCAGAGCCTGGAAGAGATGAGAGGACGCCTGAAGGAAAGTGCCGAAGAAAAATTGAAATATGACAAAGAAAGTAAAGAACTGATAAGTAACATTTCACATGATCTGAAGACACCTGTGACAACGATCAAAGGTTATGCCGAAGGAATTATAGATGGTGTTGCAGATACACCGGAGAAGATAGACCGGTATGTCAGAACAATCTACAATAAAGCGACAGAGATGAATACGCTGATCAATGAGCTGACATTATATTCTAAGATCGATACGAATAAGATCCCTTACAATTTTAATATCGTGTCGGCGAATGAATATTTCAACGACTGTGCGGATGACCTGTCGGTTGAACTGGCAGCACAGAATGTAGGATTTGGTTATTTTAATTATGTAGAGAAGAATGTACGGATCATTGCAGACCCGGAGCAGGTAAAACGTGTGATTCACAATATTGTCAACAATTCGTTGAAATATATGGACAAACCAAAGGGAATGATCAATCTGCGTGTCAAAGATGTAGGAGATTTTGTACAGATTGAACTGGAAGACAACGGAAAAGGAATTGCAGCAAAAGACCTGCCGAATATCTTTGACCGATTTTATCGGACCGATGCGTCGAGAAATTCGTCCACCGGAGGAAGTGGAATCGGTTTGTCTGTAGTAAAGAAGATTGTAGAAGAACACGGCGGTAAGATCTGGGCAACAAGCAGAGAAGAGACCGGAACGACAATGTATTTTGTACTAAGAAAGTATCAGGAGGTACCAGTCAATGAGTAAGATATTAATAGTAGAAGACGAAGAAGCAATTGCAGATCTGGAACGGGATTATCTGGAACTGAGCGGGTTCACCGTAGAGGTTGCAACTGACGGAGATATAGGACTTCAGAAAGCACTGAACGAAGATTATGATCTTCTGATCCTGGATCTGATGCTGCCGGGAACAGACGGATTCGATATCTGCCGTCAGGTGCGTGATGTGAAGAATACACCGATCGTGATGGTATCTGCGAAGAAAGATGATATCGATAAGATCAGGGGACTGGGGCTCGGTGCGGATGATTATATGACAAAGCCGTTTAGTCCAAGTGAACTGGTGGCGAGAGTAAAAGCGCATCTGGCAAGATATGACCGTCTGACCGGAAGTGCGGCAGAGAAGAATAAAGTGATCGAGATCAGAGGACTGAAGATTGATACAACTGCAAGACGTGTGTGGGTGAACGGAGAAGAACGTACATTTACGACGAAGGAATTCGACCTGCTGACATTCCTTGCGAGCCATCCGAACCACGTATATTCGAAAGAAGAGTTATTCCGGGAGATCTGGGATATGGAGTCCATCGGGGATATCGCAACGGTAACGGTGCATATCAAGAAGATCCGTGAGAAAGTGGAAGTGGACACATCCAACCCGCAGTATATCGAGACGATATGGGGTGTTGGGTATCGGTTTAAAGTATAAAAATATAACAAAATATTTTGAAATGCAAAAACCCCCCGGAGGTGTACCATGGTATGCTCCCCGTCAAGAGGACAATAAAAAATAATAAATTTTTGTATCGTCAGCCATGCTATGGCTGGCGATATTTTATGCTGCTTTTGTATATTGCTCATGATATTTCATTGGTGTCATTACATGCAGTTTCCTTTGAAGTCGTTGGTTGTTGTAGTAATCTATGTAATTAGCTATCGCAGTAATCAAAGAGCTTCTGTCATTAAAACGCTGTTTATAATACATTTCTCGTTTTAGAATTCCCCAAAACCCTTCCATTGGTCCATTGTCAATACAGTGGGCAACTCTAGACATACTCTGCTTCATATGATGTTTTTTTAATCTAGTATAAAACTGTGCGCTTGTATATTGAAAGCCTCGATCAGAATGAACTAATGGGTGTGCATCTGGCTCCTGACGAACAGCCTCATCAAACGTGTCCATAACTAATGGATTATCATTATGATCGCTGATTTTAAAGGAAACAATCCTTCTATCATATAAATCTAAAATAGCACTCAGATAAACTTTATGAACTTCTATTCCGTTGTAGTATTTAAATTCAGAAACATCTGTAAGCCACTTTTCATTCGGTTTTTCGGCGTGAAATTCACGGTGTAAATAGTTTTTTGCTATGTGATCAGGATTTCTGTCTCCTCTGGTACAACTCTTAGGTTTCCATTTAATATTTGATTTTATATCGTATTTCCTACAAATACGAAGTACTCGTTTATCATTCACATGAATTCCTTTATGTCCATCTAATTCATCACGAATCCTTCGGTATCCCATATCTGGATGCTGGTGATGAATCCTTTGGATTTCAGTGGATAGTCTTTCGTTTCGAAGTTCATTATTACTTTTCGGATATTTTCCCCAGCGGTAATACGCAGAACGTGTAACATTAAGATATTTACAAAGTCTATCTATGGGATAATGCTTAGTAGACGATAGTTTTTGGATGGCTTCATATTCGGCTAACCGATGGATTAAAGATAGCGACCCCTCCTTTCCAGTTCTCTGACTTTTTTTAACAGATCATTCTCCATTTGTAAGTCTAGATTTCTTCTTTCCAGTTCAGCTATCTTGTCACGTAGCTCTTCTTCAGGTGTTCTGCTTGGAAGAGAAGCTATACGACGTCCACGTCTGTCTTCCAGACCCGCTTGACCCATCTTTTCGTATCGTATTACCCAATTGCGAACTTGTTGATAGGAACAATCATATTTGAGTGCCATTGCACCATAATTCTTATCATTTGCAAGACAATCTGTTACTATTTTTAATCTCTCATCAAGTGTAGTGTTCTTTGCCTTTTTCATGTAAGCACCTCCAGTGGATGTTTTTAATATTCCACCAGAATTATACACCTTAATCCAATCGGAAAGCTGTCTGTGTGAACGAATTCCGTATTTTGTGCAAATATCCTGAAGAGATCCTTCTCCGTTAAGATAATCATTTATAGCAGATATTTTTAAATCTTTTGAATAAGATTTGTTTTTCGGTTGATTGAGTAATCCAGTTGGTCCATCATACTGATAAATAGAAATCCAATTTCGAATACTATGATGATCAACTCCCAATTCTTTTCCTGCTTGCTGTATGCCAATTTCTCCTGCAAGGTAGCGTTCGACTATTTTTACTTTTTCTACTGGTTCTATCTTACTCTTTCTGAACATGAAAATACCCCCATATAGGACTTTTATATTTCATTGTCCTATATGAGGGTAGCATATCATTTCCTGGGGGATTTTTTTGTTTAATACATGAAGCGGCTGATACCTGGCCGGAAGAAAAGTAAGAGCTCCCAGTTGTGTGCTGATTCGATCATGGACCGGGGTAAGCCACGATACTGCATTAAACAGCAAAATTATTTATCATAATCTTCCGAACAAACACTAATCCCCATTCCATATCCCTTTGGTCCGATATGGCATCCTACACTGAATGAAAGTGGATCATAATATACATAAGAATTCGGAAATGCTTCTACAAGCATTTGTTTCCATTCTGCGGCCTCTTCTTCCGTGAGGTTAGAGCCGGCAGCACCAACGAGAAGATGTTTGTCGTCAGCGTCTTTAAATCGTGTCTCACGGTCATTCTTTAATGCCTCAACCATTTTCTGCTTACATTTCTTCATGCCGCGTGTCTTGGCAAATGCGTCCAGCTTACCACCCTGGATAGTGAGAATCGGCTTGATGTTAAGAACACTTCCGAGTGCAGCACCGGCTGCGGTGACGCGTCCGCCTTTTTTCAGGAACTCAAGAGTGTCGACAGCAATATAGATACTGGAGTTATAGGCTTCGGCCTCTAATACTTCTTTGATCTCTTTTGCTGATTTTCCGGCTTCTGCAAGCTTCTTGGCATGCATGACAGATTCTCTCTGCGTAACGGAGATTCTGTGGTTGTCTGCAACCTGTACTTTGCCGTCATAATCATCGGAAAGGCTGATAGCGGTTGAACAGGAAGCACTCAGTCCGCTGGACATCGGGATATGAATGATCTCGTCATAACCCTGTTCTAATATATCATCCCAGAGATCCATCAGATCGCCTGGAGATGGCTGGGATGTAGATACATTTTGTCCGCCGGTCAGGCTTCCGTAGAAAGAATCTTCTGTAAGATCAATTCCCTCATAATGTGTCTCATCATCGATAATGACTGGCATAGAAATCAGGAAAATTCCCATGGAGTCGGCTTCTGCTTTCATAATTCCGCTGTTGGTATCTGTCATAACAGCTGTTTTCATATGTGAAAACCTCCTTTGTACTCTTTACTATCTATCGGTTATGGAATAAATATTCTTCATTTAAATATGATTATTCGGTTCGTGTATCACCCCAGAAGAACAAAGCAACTGTGCCCGGTCCTGTATGACTTCCAATAGTCGTACCTACGTTATTAATCTCGACTTTTCCATTCAGATATGGGAAGCGGGATTCAACAAGATCGGCAACTGCGCTGGCATCTTCGTAGCATCCGGAGTGAGAAATGTAACATTTCCCATTATAGTCGGTCTGGTGATCGGCATATTCGGCCATCTTATCTACAATAGTGCGAATGACTTTACGCTTTGTACGAATCTTATATCTTGGAATCAGACGGCCCTGATTATCCATGTTAAGAAGAGGGCAGATATTTAAGACACCTCCGATAGCACCTGCTGTTTTGGAAATGCGTCCGCCCTTTACGTAAAATGTAAGATCGGTAGAAAAGAACCAGTGATGTACGTTGAGACGGTGCTTTTCAGCATAGCGGAAAACCTCGTCCAGAGAGTTCCCCTCGTCGCGAAGATCGGCAAGTTTATCCATCAAAAGTCCATATCCGGAAGATGCACCGAGAGAATCTACGATCAGAATTCTGCGGTCAGGATAACGTTCTTCAAGATTCTCTTTTGCAATCATTGCAGAATTAATTACTCCTGAAATTCCGGATGAAAGTGTGATATGCAGGATATCTTTTCCTGCTTTAAGGAAAGGTTCGAAATATTCTTCAAATTCTTCGGCATTGACCTGTGAAGTCTTCGTATCGGCTCCGGCCGCCATAGCTGCATAGAATTGATCGAATGGGATAGATTTTCCAAGATCGTCTGCGTATTCTTTGCCATTCAGCTCAAAGTGAAAACAGATGTAAGATATGTCGCGTGCTTTAAAATGTTCTTCAGTAAGATCTGCTGTTGAACAGCAGCTGATAATATAATCCCTCATAATGTTCAAGTCCTTCCTTAATATATCTGGAATACTAATCTATACTCCAAGTGATAAAAATTGTATCATTTTCTCAGATTAAATTCAATATTTACAAGGGAAAGAAGGAGAAAAAGGTGAAATTGTTGCGGAAATTCGTGGTACAATATTCATGCGTTAGAAGTACTGCATAAAGAATACAGTAGAAGCGTATAAGAAGTAATAGATATCTGTAATAGGATATCTGGAAAATAAAAAAGATACAGGGAAAGCATATGAGTAAAAAGAATGATACAGATAACCATATAGAAATAGAAAAAAGGAAAAGCATGTTAACAGATTGCGTACTGTGCCCAAGAAATTGTCACGCAGACCGTATAAACGGCCGGCGGGGAAGATGTCATGAGACCGCGGAAATCGTTGTGGCAAGGGCTGCGCTGCATATGTGGGAAGAACCTTGCATATCCGGAGATGCTGGCTCAGGAGCCGTATTTTTTTCCGGCTGCTCGATGGGCTGCATTTTTTGTCAGAACCATAATATAGCCGAAGCAAAAGCAGGAAAGACAATTACGGTAGAAAGACTGTCAGAAATATTCCTGGAACTGCAGGAAAAAGGGGCGGCCAATATCAATCTTGTAACGCCGACGCATTATGTTTTGCAGATCATAGAAGCGTTAGATCTGGCAAGAAAAGAAGGTCTGTCTCTTCCTATTGTCTACAATACGAGCGGCTATGAAAAGCCGGAGACGATACGGATGCTGGATGGATACGTAGACGTCTATCTTCCGGATTTTAAATACATGGAATCAGAACTTGCGGCAGCATATTCCGGGGCACCCGATTATCCGAAATATGCGAAAGCAGCCTTAAAAGAAATGCTGCATCAGAAGGGAAACATTCAGATTGATAAAGACACCGGTATGATACAAAAAGGCGTGATTGTAAGACATCTGGTACTTCCGGGGCATGTGAAAAACTCTAAAGCAGTCATAAAATATCTGCTCGAAACCTATCAAGACCAGATCCTGATCAGCATCATGAATCAATACACCCCAATGCCGCAAGTGTCAGGAGATCCATTACTCAGCCGTAAAGTTACAAAAAGAGAATACGAAAAAGTTATAGATTACGCACTGGAACTTGGAATGGAAGACGGCTTCATTCAGGAAGGAGAAGCTGCAAAAGAAAGCTTCATCCCGGAATTTGACTCGGGAACAGGTATTTAATTCAGCAGGCTGTCGGTTACCCGGACCGTAACCTTTGTGGTACCGGGAGGTTGCTGTATTATCTGTCATATAGTGGACTTTTTAAGAGTTTTATTAGATAGTGCACAGTAGTGGTCTTCACCAGGCCACACACTCCCGGTATTTCATTTACTAACTTTCAGCAGCCAGTCACGACTTGAAGAAAACAGTATAAAGTGGTTCTAGTGAATGTGGAGTGCTCTTAGTTTTTCTTAGAGCATGAAACCTGAACAAGAACCACTTTATACTGTTTCCTTCAAGGATCGAGGGGTCAATTAAAGTTAATAAATGAAATCACCGCATAAATTCATTAATCACATGCAGTACCCCATCCTCATCATTCGATTTCGTAATATAATCTGCCGTCTCCCGTACCGCAGGCTGAGCATTTGCCATAGCCACGCCAAGACCGGCAGTTTCAATCATCGTCAGATCATTATATCCGTCACCGCAACAGATCATCTGTTCAGTGGTCAGTCCGATACTCGTTAATAACTTAAGCAGGGAATGCGCCTTGTCGATTCCGGCTGGCATAACTTCTACGAAGAAAGGGTCGGAACAGTAGACCGAAAGATAAGAATGAAACTGTTTACTTAGTTCTTTGCGTATCTGATCTAATACAGCCGGATCTCCGGTTACAAGAAATTTATTCGGATCATCCGGAACGCAGTCCAGAAAGTTCTCACTTGCGTCAATGACAGGCATCTGATTGATGCGGGATTCGAGTTCTGTATATTGGTTGGATTTAATACCGGATAAGATATATTCCGGGGTATAAGTCAGGACATCAATCCCCTGGCTGGCGTATTTTCGGACCGTTTTGTAGATTCCCTGAATACAATCAGCAGGAAGAATCTTGTTGTAGATTGCCTGCTTTGTCTGGCAGTCGGTAATGCGGCCACCGTTAAAAGAAAGGATATAACTTCCGTAATCTTCCAGATGAAGCTGTTCGGCCAGCGGCATAACGCCCTGTGTCGGGCGGCCGCTGGCGAGTACAACTTTTTTTCCGGCCTCCTGGATCTCGATCAGAGCTTCCAGGGTCGGCTGTGTAATTTCTTTTTTGGAGTTGGTAAGAGTTCCGTCCAGATCAAGGACGAGAATCTGATAATCCATAAATATGTTCTCCTTAAATCTATAATTCTTCCAGAGCGTGAACAATCTGTGGGAAATTCATTCCGTGAGAAGCTTTTACCAGAACATTGTCTCCATCTTTGATGATGTCAGGTATAGCCTGGATAAAGCTTTCATTATCTGCAAACCAGAGTGCCTCTGTATTCGCACCTTTGGACGCTTCTTCTACCAGAGAGCGTGTCAGATCACCGATTCCACAGACAAGGTCTACATTCTGTTCGGCTGCGTATGTACCGACTTCTGCATGAAGTGCCTCTGCAGTGTCACCGAGTTCTCCCATATTACCAAGAACTGCAACCTTACGTCCGATTGCCATGTTAAGGACATCAATGGAAGCCTTCATGGAGATTGGGTTGGCATTGTAACAGTCATCTAAGATGATCATATGATCGGTCTCGATGATGTGGTTACGTCCAGGGATGGAAGGCAGGGATTCGATGCCGGCCTTGATCTCATCAGCAGTCAGTCCCAGTGTGTATCCGACAGCAGCACCTGCAACAGCATTGCTTACCATGTGAATACCCGGTACAGGAACCAGACAGTCGAAAGAAGAGCCATCCTTTAATGTGATGGTGCAGGAAGTTCCACGAAGTCCCTGTGGCTCGATATTGTCAGCACGAAATGCACAGTTGTCTCCCATTCCAAAGAAGACAGGAGTCACACCTTTGACAGGACTCATTTTGGACAGCAGGTCATCGTCACCATTCAGGATAATGGAACCACCGTTCTTCATATCCTGGATCATCTGCGATTTTTCCTGAAGGATTCCCTCTCTTGTCTTGAAGAATTCCAGATGTGCGATACCGATATTGGTGATCACACAGATGTCAGGACTGGCTACAGAAGAGAGACGGCGCATCTCACCGAAATGATTGACACCCATCTCAAGGACCGCAACTTCTGTGTCCTCCGGCATATCGAAGATGGTGATCGGAAGTCCCCATTCGTTATTGAAGTTGCCAAGTGTTTTGTGTACGTGATATTTCTGAGCCAGAACGGATGCGATCATCTCTTTGGTGCTGGTCTTTCCAACACTTCCGGTAATTCCGACAACCTTCATGTCGAAAGAATCACGGTAAAGCTTGGCAATGTCGAGCAGTGCCTGGCCTGTGGATTCTACCAGGATATAAGGGAAATCCGTCTCACCGAGATCTTCGTGTGATACGACACACATGGCACCGGCTTTTACAGTATCCGGGATGAATTTGTGTGCATTGACACGTTCTCCGTCAATGGCAACAAATAAGTAACCAGGCTGCACCTTCCGGCTGTCGATCACGACACCGGATACTTCCTGGCTGAGGATACTTTTATCACCATGGAAAGTACCTCTGCAGGCCTTGGTTATATTTTCAATTGAAAGATTTTTCATGGATCTTCATCCTCCTTAATAGCGGGCTTTTATAGATTCCTGAATGATAGCCTCGCAAAGTTCACTGTATTCATATCCGGCAGCCTTGGCAGCTTTCGGAAGAAGGCTTGCTGCTGTCATTCCAGGAAGGGCGTTCATTTCCAGACAGTAGAATTCACCGTCTGCATCGGATACGATAAAGTCGGCACGGGAATATACATCCATGCGAAGTGCTTCAAATGCACGTTCTCCGGCACGCTGGATCAATTCTTGCGTCTCTTCATCGAGAGATACAGGAGGACAGATCTCGGAAGCGCCGCCTGCCTGATATTTGTTCGCATAGTCGAAGAGTCCGTCCTTTGGAACAATCTCAACAAGCGGAAGAGCTTTTCCGGCAAGGATACCGCAGGCGAATTCACGGCCCTTGATAAATGGTTCGATGACAACTTCGTCTGTGTTGTCAACATCGAAGGATTTGTGGATCGCATCGTAATATTCTTCTTCTGTGTGGCAGATGTATACACCGATACTAGATCCGTTAGAGCATGGTTTTACAACCAGTGGAAGATAGTAACCAAGCTCGTCCAGAGGGGTATCTTTTGTCTTAGATGTCAGGGAAGTTCCTCTTGGAGTCGGAACGCCACTGGTCTTGAAGATCTGTTTTGTAACCAGTTTGTTCATGGACAGTGTACATCCAAGAGAGTTTGGTCCTGTATATTTGATTCCCAGGTTGTCGAATGTTGCCTGGAGTTTTCCGTTTTCACCGATGGAACCGTGAAGTGCCATGAATGTGATATCAGCCATCTGGCAGAGTTCAATGACATTTGGTCCAATCTCGGAAGGTGACTGGTCCGGACGTGACTTGCGCAGTGCATCAAGATCCGGTACAGAAGTAGAGATTCCTTTGGAAATCTCAAGTCCGCCGTCCGGGCGGTCGAATACTTCTTCTAATTTATCAGAATCGCATGGAAGGCCGAAGAACACATCCAGAAGGAATGCCTGATGTCCCATTTCACGGAGAGTTTTACAGATTCCAGCTCCTGAAAGTAAGGATACATCTCTTTCCGGACTGAGTCCGCCTGCTAATACTATAATTTTCATGATCGATAAGTCCTCCTTTAATCTGTCATAGTCATCTGATCAAGTAATGATTGTTTTACAGCGTAGAGTTTCTGGGAAAGATCCACGTAAACTCTGTGCGGGTAGAAAAGACGCTTGGTCTCATCCCATAACGTATCTTTCTCCTCACGGCAGTATGCTGCGATCTCCTTTAATGTAGGAGATTTGTAGAGGCACTCGCCGTTCTTGAAGATTGGTAAGAGAATTTCACGTACGGTGTAAGTACCACCGGCAAGCTTGGTCTTCTTCCAGGTATCCATAGGATCGAAAAGAAGCAGATCCTGTTTTGGATCAATGACTTCATCAGCAAAGCAGATGAGATCAGCTTTGATCTTTCCGCTTGCTTTTTCGTAGATACGGTAGATTGTCTTATTGCCAGGGTTGGTGATCTTCTCAGTATTTTCAGATATTTTTATCTTAGGAACAAATTCGCCTTTTTCATTCTGGATGGCAGCAAGCTTGTACACACCTCCGAATGAAGGACAGTCCTTGGAAGTGATCAGATTGGTACCGACACCCCAGGAATCAATGGCTGCCCCCTGCATCTTAAGATCGTGGAGAAGGAACTCGTCCAGATCGTTAGAAGCACAGATGGTAGCTTCCGGGAATCCGGCTTCGTCTAACATCTTTCTGGCTTCTTTTGATAAATATGCAAGGTCACCGCTGTCCAGGCGGATTCCGTATTTGATCAGAGGTTTTCCGGCGTCTTTAAATTCCTGGAATACGCGGATGGCATTCGGAACACCGGATTTTAAAGTATCGTAAGTGTCAACTAAGAGTGTACAATTGTCCGGATACATCTCTGCATAAGTTTTGAATGCGGTGTACTCATCCGGGAAACTCATGATCCAGCTGTGCGCGTGGGTTCCCATAACAGGAACGTCGAACATCTGTCCGGCAAGTACATTGGAAGTACCGACACATCCGCCGATCATCGCTGCTCTTGCACCGTATAATCCTGCATCCGGTCCCTGGGCACGGCGAAGGCCGAATTCCATGATACCGTCGCCATTGGCTGCGAATACGATACGGGAAGTCTTGGTTGCGATCAGAGACTGATGATTGATGATATTCAGGATCGCCGTCTCAACAAGCTGTGCTTCCATGATCGGAGCAACCACTTTCAGAAGAGGTTCCTTCGGAAATACGACTGTTCCCTCCGGGATGGCATAGATGTCACCGCTGAAGTGGAAGCCGCTCAGATAATGAAGGAAATCTTCTTTGAAGATTCCAAGACCTCTTAAATAGTCTACATCATCATAAGTAAAATGCAAATTCTTTATATAATCGATTACCTGATCAAGACCTGCACATACAGAATATCCGTTGTTACAAGGGTTCTGGCGGAAAAATACATCGAAGATGACATTTTCGTTCTGCCCTTTTTCATAATATCCTTGCATCATAGTAAGTTCGTACAGATCTGTCAGCAAGGTAAGATTTCGTTTGCTCATTTTCAAACTCCTTTTTTCTGCTGTTTGCAGTACATTTCTTTTTTTAGTTATACCGTTTTATTATAGCACTTAAGGGAATAAATGTAAAAGAAAAAAACCAGGCACTATACAAGTGCCTGATTCTTATGAATGGTTTCACTGATGATATTACTGCAATATTCTCCGATACGCTTTTTCTCGTCTTTATCCAGTTCTTTCGGATAGATCGGTTTGCCATATTCTAAGATGACATGAGTCTTTTTGATGAACGGGAAATGTCCTTCGAAAATATCACAGGTGTTATTAAGACTCATCGGTATGATCGGACAGCCGGTCTTTTCTGCGATCTTAAAGGAACCGTTATGGAACGGAAGTAAGGATAATTCTTCCCCTTTATTCCGGGTGCCTTCCGGGAAGATGCAGATGGAAATACCGTGTTTTACATAATCGATTGCCTGCAGGATGGTCTTCAGTCCTTCTTTTGGATTCTCCCTGTCAAGGAAGAGGCAATAGAGGCGTTTCATCCATGTGCGAAGAAGCGGGATAGAAAGCATCTCCTTTTTGGCAATATAACCGGTCAGATTCTTACATCTGGCGTAAGTGATAACGATGTCAAAGAAGCTTCTGTGATTTCCGATATAAAGAACCGGTCCTTCCGATATATTCTCCTCTCCGATCACGGTAAGTTCGATACCGGCAAGCTTAATGATCATATTAAATGCCCACTGAACCAGCCGCAGACTGGAATAATCCATAGTTTTTTTGCTGACTTTGCCGATCAGCCATTCAATTCCAAGAACCGGAATACCGATGATCAGAAATAGAACTACGAATAAGGCGACAAAAATAAGTCTTATCATAATTAATCTCCTTTATTTTCATTTTGCTACCAAAGTATGCAAGAGAAACTGCCAGTTGTCAAAGATTCTGTAATGGCTGCCAGGTTCTCTGTGTATTTTCTATGATAGCATAAATCCGGCATTTTTTACACCCATAGTGTGTAAGATAGTAAAGAGAAAATAGAAGTGTCAGAAAGAAGGGCAGCATGAAAAAAAGAAGATGGACCGTGGCAGCCGTCGCAGTGATGTTGCTGTTTACCGGCTGTAGTTTTGGCACGTTAAAAGAACAGAAAACAGGAGAGATAGAATATGAGATCGTAAAGAAAGAAGAAATCCCCGAAAAATTAAAAGAAGAGATTGCAGAAGCCGAAAAGTCGGAGATGTGGATCAGTTATGCAGATACGGGGAATGAAGGCAGATACCTTTATATAGTAAGAGGATACGGACGGCAGGAAACGACAGGATACAGCATCGAAGTGAATGAGTGTTATGAGACGGAACATACAGTGGTTGTACATACAACACTTCTCGGGCCACAGAAGAAAGAAAAGACGCATAAGAAAAAGACATATCCATATATTGTCATAAAGATACCATATACGGATAAACAGATCATATATGAATAAGAGGAGGCAGGAAGTGTCAATGGAGTATTTAAAAAAGGAGATCCGTACTTTTCAGAACGGAAAGACGGTAAATGACCAGTTCTATATTGATGATGATTATAATGTTCCGGATGCAAAGAAGGATGTAGGCAGGATTATAATAAGTGACGGGACATTACAGGTGGAAGAGATGAAACAGGTAGAAAATTATCTGAAAGTGACAGGCAAACTGGAATTCAGAGTTTTGTATACTGCAGATGAAACGATACCGGAGCCTGCAAGCCTGGAAGGAAGGATTCCATTTGAAGAAATGATCTATCTTGAGCAAGAGCCGGATGGAAATCTGGTACTAAAGACAGCAGATGTTGATCTTACGGTAACGGTAATCCATTCAAGAAAACTGAATATCAAGACACTTGCAGAGATTACGATCGGAATGGAAAAATGTGTGGGAGAAGAGCTCACAACAGATATAGAAGGAGAAAATCCTGTATTTAAAAAGACAAAAGAAGAAGAACTTCTGAAGGTATTTGCAACAGGAAAGGATACGTACCGGATTAAAGAAGAGGTGTCTCTTAGCGGGACAAAAGAGAATATCGGTACGATTCTTTGGACGGATGTGACAGGCGGAAAAGCAGATACACAGATTGGAACGGATGAACTCCTGATACAAGGAGAACTGAATATATTCTGCCTCTATGAAAGTGTGGAAGAAAAGACAGACTGGATAAACAGGACGGTTCCATATGAGGGAAGGATAGAATGTATGGGGACTGTGCCGGGAATGTATCATCAGGCCAGTCTGAATCTTACAGATGTGAATGTTGAAGCCCGCATGGATGAAAACGGGGAAATGCGTATTCTTGGTATAGAGGCGACACTGGAAGTACGTCTTGTTGTATATGAAGAAGAAAAAATCCAGATTCTTGAAGATATGTATATGCTGGATCATGTCTGCGTTCCGGATATAAAAGAAAAGAAGTGCTTCCGCTTAAAGCTTCAGAACCATTCAAAATGCAGGATCGCCGAAGAACTGACACTTCCGGAACTAAAAGACAATATTCTTCAGATCTGTTACTGTAAAGGAAAGATACAGCCGGAATCTACGAAAGCAGAAGAAGATGGAATCCATATCGAAGGTGTTCTTCATATGATGTTTTTGTATGTCAGGGAAGATGATCAGATGCCGTTTGGTGTATGGCAGGGAATGGTGCCGTTTACATATCTTTTAGAGAATGGGGGCGGAGAACCTGAAGCAGAAGAACTGGACTGGACAGTTGAGCAGCTTTCCGTAGGACTTATGGGAAACGGAGAGGTGGAAGTAAAGGCTGTGCTGGCATTCAACTGTTTCCAGAAAGAGCCTGTTATGGTGCAAAATATTGAATCCGCAAAGTTCACCCCGATGAGTACCGAGGAGCTGGAAAACAGACCCGGCATTGTGGGATATTTTGTGAAAAACGGGGATACATTGTGGAATCTGGCGAAAAAATATAATACGACTGTGGAAAATATAAAAGAAGTGAATCATATGGAAAAAGAAGATGTAAATAAAGGCGATAAAATATTGATTTTTAAGCAAAATTTGAGTATACTATAAGCACATTGTATACAAAATGTAAGGAGATAAATAGAATGGATAAAATGGAATTGAAGGCACTTGGAAAGATCAATCTGGGTCTGGATGTTCTGGGGCGGAGAGAGAACGGATATCACGATGTACGTATGGTGATGCAGACAGTGTACCTGTACGACCAGATCCGGATAGAAAAGACGAAAAAGCCGGGAATAGAGTTGTCGACGAATCTTTTTTATCTGCCGGTGAATGAGAATAACCTGGCATATCAGGCAGCAGACCTTCTGATGAAAGAGTTCGACGTAAAAGAGGGTGTAAAGATCACCCTTGATAAACACATACCGGTGGCAGCAGGAATGGCAGGAGGAAGCTCGAATGCAGCGGCAGTTCTGTTCGGGATTAACCGTATGTTTTCACTTGGTCTTTCACAGAAAGAACTGATGGAAAGAGGAGTGACATTGGGAGCGGATGTTCCGTACTGCGTTATGCGGGGAACTGTTCTTGCGGAAGGAATCGGAGAGATACTGACACCACTTCCGGCCTGCCCGAAATGTCATGTGCTGATCGCAAAACCGCCGATCAGTGTATCGACGAAGCTGGTCTATGAAAAACTGGATTCGCATGAGATAGAGGATCATCCGGATATTGATGGTATTATAGACGGACTGAAGGCTCATGATATCGAAAAAGTTGCTTCGAGCATGGGAAATGTACTGGAAAAGGTAACGATCGAAGAATATCCGGTTATTGAACAGATCAAGAATGTAATGAAAGAACAGGGAGCTCTGAATGCTATGATGAGTGGCAGTGGGCCGACCGTTTTTGGAATTTATGACAGCAAAGAGAAAGCAAGAAAAGCAGCAGCAAAGATAAGAGAAAAGCAATTGGCAAAGCAGGTGTATGTGACAGGCATACATAATGCAAGGAGGAAATAAGCATGGAATCGAATTTTAAAGTAAATATGAATGAATATCTACCACTTAGAGATGTCGTGTTCAATACTTTGAGACAGGCGATCTTGCGAGGAGAGTTAAAACCGGGAGAAAGACTGATGGAGATCCAGCTTGCAAATAAACTCGGAGTAAGCCGTACCCCGATCCGTGAAGCAATCCGCAAACTGGAACTGGAAGGCCTGGTACTGATGATTCCAAGAAAAGGAGCTGAGGTAGCAGAGATCACAGAAAAGAATATGCGGGACGTTCTGGAAGTAAGAAAAGCACTGGAAGAACTGGCTGTGCAGCTTGCATGTGATAAGATCACGAAAGAAGAGATCGAAGAGATGAAGAAAGCTGCGGAAGATTTTAAGAAGATTTTAAAGAGTAAAGATATTACAGAGATCGCTGAAGCAGATGTACGTTTCCATGACATTATCTATATGGCAACAGACAATCAGAAACTGATCCAGCTTCTGAATAATTTAAGAGAACAGATGTATCGTTATCGTGTGGAATATCTGAAACGTGAAGAAGCACATCCACAGCTGATCGCAGAGCATGCCGCAATCATAGAATACATCAGTAAAGGTGAGAAGAAGGCGGCAACAGATATTATGTGTAAACATATTGATAACCAGGTGACCACTGTGATCGATGTGATCCGCACAAAACAGAATTAAAAGACTGTAAAAGTGTATAGATAAGATAAGCTGTGTCAAGACTTCCTGTATCAGAAAAATGCAGTATACAGGAAGGAGATACATAGATGAAACGAGAAACGATCTGCCTGATCATAGCCTGTCTGATATCGTTCATACTGACAGCGGGCATTATGAACTGGCGTATGGAAATTGTACATGCAGAACTTAGCGATACACAGCAGTCACTGGCCAAAGAAGTCTTCCGTTTTCATGTGATCGCAGAAAGTGACAGTGCAAATGATCAGAGAATCAAACTGAAAGTGCGGGATGCGGTTCTAAAGTATATGAAAGCACATATGACCAGAGCCGAAAGAAGTGATGCAAAGGCGACAAAAGCATGGACCCTGACTCACAAAAAAGAACTGACGGATACAGCAGATAAAATATTGAAAAAAGAGAAAGTATCATACCGGGCGAAAGCGGAGGTGACCACCTGCTATTTTCCGGACAAACGGTATGGAGATATCATTTTTCCCGAGGGAAATTACGAAGCACTGAGAATTGTACTTGGGAAGGGAAATGGACATAACTGGTGGTGTGTACTTTATCCAAATCTGTGTTTTACCAATGCAACCTGTGCAGTGGTAGATGAAGATGGAAAGAAAGAACTGAAAGAAGCATTAAGTGCAGAAGAATATGAAATGGTAACGGCCACTTCAGAATTTAAGATAAAGTGGTTTTTCTTCGGAAAAGATCATGCAAAGGAGTCAGACTAAAATGAGAGACAATCAATATACGATAGATGGAAGAATACGATTCAGTGAAGTGGATCATACCAGAAGAATTACCCTGCCGGGAATCGTAAATTATTTTCAGGACTGCAGTACATTCCAGTCAGAAGATCTGGGACTTGGAATCGAACACTGCAGCGAAAAAAAGCGGGCATGGATCCTGTCATCTTGGCAGGTAGTGGTAGAACGTTATCCGAAGATCGGTGAAAAGATACAGACAAGTACATGGGCGACGGACTTTAACGGTTTGTTTGGAGAACGTAATTTCTGTATGACAGACAGTGAAGGAAAAGATGTAGCATATGCAAATTCGCTGTGGGTATATATGGACATGGAAAAGGGACGTCCGTCAAGACCGGAAGAATCGGAGATTGCACCATACGGGGTAGGAGATCCGTATGAGATGGAATATGAATCAAGAAAAATCGCACTTCCGAAAGAGGCGAAAGAACTGGAAAGTTTTCCGGTACGCAGATATCATATTGATACGAATGAGCATGTCAACAACTGCCAATATGTACAGATGGCGCTGGAATCATTGCCAAAAGATAAAGAAGTGCACCAGATGCGTGTGGAATATAAGAAATCAGCGGTATATGGTGATGTGATCTATCCAAGGATTGCCATAGAAGAGGACAGAACGGTTATAGAGCTTTGCAATGAAAAGGCCAGACCGTATGCAGTGATCGAATTTAAGTTTGCATAGACATTCTTATATAGATGCTGATACAATAAGAAAACATATACACTTTGGAAAAAGAGAAAAGGGAACAGAGAGGAAAAATATGGGATTAACAGATTATTTAGGAAAGAAAAGAAGATTGATGATCGTTAAAGAAGTAGAGTTCGGGGTATATCTTGGTAATAAAGATGACAAAGTCCTGCTTCCGAAAAAACAGGTACCAAAAGATGTAGAAGTCGGAGATCCTGTAGAAGTATTTTTGTATAAAGATTCGTCTGACCGTCTGATCGCAACAACGCAGGAGCCAAAGATCACGTTAGATGAACTGGCAGTATTGAAAGTTGCAGATACCGGAAGAATCGGGGCGTTCCTTGACTGGGGACTGGAAAAAGACCTTCTGCTTCCGTTCAAAGAACAGACTGCAAAAGTAAAAAAAGGTGATGAAGTGCTTGTCGCACTGTATGTGGACAAGTCCGGAAGACTTTGTGCGACAATGAAAGTATACGAAAAGCTTCGTACAGATTCTCCATATAAAAAGGATGATCATGTAGAAGGAATCATTTACGAGACGAGTGATAACTTCGGAGTGTTCGTGGCAGTAGATGACTGCTACAGTGCACTGATCCCGAAGAGAGAAGCATTTGGCAGGTTAAGAGTCGGAGACCGTGTATCCGCCAGAGTCCTGAAAGTAAGAGAAGACGGAAAGCTTGACTTAAGTGTCAGAGAGAAAGCATTTCTTCAGATGGATGCCGATGCGGCGATGATCATGAAACGTATGGAAGAATACGGTGGAAAGCTTCCATTTAACGATAAAGCAGATCCGGAAGTAATCAAACAGGAATTCGGATTAAGTAAAAATGCATTCAAACGTGCCGTTGGAAGACTTCTTAAAGAAGGACATATAAAAATTTCTGAAAAGAATATTGAAATGAAAAAGAAATAAGGTATAATAAAAGTGATAAGAATAAGATGATTAAAAAGGAGAATGAGAAATGAAAGTACAGAACATTACAGATATCGAAGGATTTTTCAAAGTAGTTGATTCTTGTGAAGGAAAAGTTGAACTTGTAACAGGCGAAGGTGACAGACTGAACTTAAAGTCAAAATTATCTCAGTATGTATCTATGGCAAACATTTTCTCTAACGGAGAGATTCCGGAACTGGAAATCGTTGCTCATGAGCCAGAGGATATCGATAAACTTGTAAAATTCATGCTTCTTGGAAATGGAAAAGAAGATTAAGACGAACAGTGATGTTTGAAAGGGTGTTCCCTGAGGGGGCACCTTTTTTTATCATTGTGGATAGAATCAGGAAAGGAGAAAGCTATGAGCTTTGCACATCTCCACGTCCATACAGAGTACAGCCTGTTGGATGGCTCAAATAAAATCAAAGAGTGTGTAGCCAGGGTAAAAGAACTCGGGATGAACAGCGTGGCGATCACGGATCATGGTGTCATGTATGGTGTGATCGATTTTTACCGTGCGGCAAGAGCAGCAGGGATTAAGCCGATCCTCGGATGCGAAGTCTATGTTGCACCGGGATCGAGATTTGATAAAGAAGCTGTCGGAAGCGGGGATGACCGTTATTATCATCTGGTGCTTCTGGCAGAAAATGATCTGGGATACCATAATCTGATGAAGATCGTGTCCAGAGGATTTACGGAAGGCTATTATTATAAACCAAGAGTAGACCTGGAAGTGCTGCAGGAATTCCATGAAGGAATCATTGCGCTCAGTGCGTGTCTGGCCGGTGAGGTACAGAAGAATATCCTGCGCGGCATGTATGAAGAAGGAAAGGCAGCAGCACTAAGGTATCAGGACATTTTCGGAAAAGGAAATTTCTTCCTGGAATTACAGGATCACGGAATGCAGGAACAGCAGATTGTGAACCAGTCACTGCTCCGTATGTCACAGGAGACCGGGATCGAACTGGTTGCGACGAATGACGTGCATTATACTTACGCAGAAGACGTAAAACCGCATGACATTCTGTTATGCATCCAGACGGGTAAAAAGCTGGCAGATGAAGATCGTATGCGCTACGAAGGCGGCCAGTATTATATTAAGTCCGAAGAAGAGATGAAGCAGTTATTTCCATATGCACTGCAGGCGTTGGAGAACACGCAGAAGATTGCAGACCGCTGTAATGTAGAGATTGAATTCGGTGTCACCAAACTGCCGAAATATGATGTGCCGGAAGGATATACTTCCTGGGAATATCTGAATAAACTTTGTTTTGACGGATTGAAAGAACGGTATCCGGACGGGGATGATTCGTTGAAAGAACGTCTGGAATACGAATTGTCGGTCATCAAATCCATGGGATATGTAGATTACTTCCTGATCGTGTGGGATTTCATTAATTATGCAAGAACACAAGGAATCAAGGTCGGACCGGGGCGAGGTTCGGCGGCCGGAAGTATCGTATCGTACTGTCTGGGAATTACAAGTATCGACCCGATCAAATATCAGCTTCTGTTCGAACGTTTCCTGAATCCGGAACGTGTATCCATGCCCGATATCGACGTGGACTTCTGCTTTGAGAGACGCCAGGAAGTCATTGATTATGTAGGAAGAAAATACGGCGCAGACCGGGTAGTACAGATCGTAACTTTCGGTACGATGGCAGCACGTGGAGTCATCCGTGACGTAGGACGTGTCATGGACCTTCCGTATGCATTTGTAGACAGCATTGCAAAGATGGTGCCGACAGAGCTGAATATTACGCTTGATAAGGCACTGAAGATGAATCCGGAATTCAAGAAACTGTATCAGGAAGATGAACAGGTTAAGGAACTGATCGATATGTCGAGAAGACTGGAAGGTCTTCCGAGACATACATCCATGCATGCAGCGGGAGTTGTGATCGGTCAGCGTGCGATTGAAGAATTCGTGCCATTGTCTCTTGGATCGGACGGCTCAGTGACGACACAGTTTACGATGACAACACTGGAAGAACTGGGGCTTCTGAAAATGGATTTCCTAGGTCTGCGTACCCTGACTGTTATACAGGATGCAGAGCGTCTGGCAAGCATCAGCAGCGGTAAGACAATAGACATTAATAAAATCGATTATGATGATAAAGCAGTTCTGGCGTCTATCGGAACAGGAAAGACCGATGGCGTATTCCAGCTTGAAAGTGCCGGAATGAAGAACTTCATGAAGGAACTGAAACCGCAGAATCTGGAGGATATCATTGCCGGTATCTCCTTATACCGTCCGGGACCGATGGATTTCATCCCGCAGTACATCAAGGGAAAGAACAATCCGGATAGCATCACTTATGACTGCCCGCAGTTAGAGCCGATCCTGGCACCGACTTATGGATGTATCGTATATCAGGAACAGGTTATGCAGATCGTGCGTGATCTGGCTGGATATACGCTTGGACGAAGCGATCTTCTGCGAAGAGCGATGTCGAAGAAAAAGGGCGATGTCATGCAGAAAGAGCGCCAGAATTTCGTATATGGTAATCCGGACGAAGGCGTGCCGGGCTGTATCGCCAACGGAATCGACGAGAAGACGGCGAATAAGATTTATGATGAAATGATCGATTTTGCCAAATATGCATTTAACAAATCACATGCGGCAGCCTATGCGGTGGTATCATATCAGACTGCCTGGTTAAAATATTACTATCCGGTGGAATTCATGGCAGCACTTATGACTTCCGTGATCGACAATCCGGGAAAAGTATCAGAGTACATTTACAGTTGCAGACAGATGGGAATTAAGATTCTTCCACCGGATATTAATAAAGGAGAAGGAAGCTTCTCCGTTGACGGCGGCAATATCCGTTATGGTCTGGCGGCGATCAAGAGTATCGGAAAGCCAGTGATCGAGTCGATCATCCAGGAACGAAAAAATGGAGGAGAATTCAGCAACCTGAAAGACTTTATCGAACGTCTGTCAGGAAAAGAAGTCAATAAGCGCACGATTGAAAGCTTTATCAAATCCGGAGCATTTGACAGTCTGGGTGGTACAAGAAAGCAGTTTATGGTAGTTTATGTACAAATCCTGGATCAGGTGAACCGTGAGCGGAAATACTCCATGACCGGACAGCTTTCATTATTTGACATCGTAAGTGATGACCAGAAATCGGAATTCGACATTCCACTTCCGGATGTAGGAGAGTACGAGAAAGAGACAAAGCTTGCATTTGAAAAAGAAGTGCTGGGTGTGTACTTAAGCGGTCATCCGCTGGAGGATTATGAGGAAAAATGGAAGAAGAACATTTCCAGAACGACATTAGATTTCCAGATAGATGATGAGACGGGAAGGACAAAGGTACATGACGGTGCAAAAGAGATCGTCGGCGGCATGATCACCAATAAGACGATCAAATATACCAAGACCAATAAAGTTATGGCATTTATTACACTGGAAGATCTGGTGGGATCAGTCGAAGTTGTGATCTTTCCGAGAGATTTTGAAAAAAATCAGATGTATCTGAATGAAGAAGCCAAAGTATTTATAAAGGGAAGGGTATCCGAAGAAGATGATGCACCAAGTAAACTGATCTGTGAGCAGGTGATCCCGTTTGAACAGACGAAGAAGGAACTATGGCTTCAATATCCGGATAAAGCGACTTATCTTCAGCAGGAAGGAATGCTTCAGGACATTCTGAAAGTATCTGAAGGAATGGATGAAGTTATCATCTATTGCAGGAAGGAAAAAGTGGTAAAACGCCTGGCAAAGGGCTGGAATGTGACCGCAGATGAGGTATTGTTGAGCAGATTGACGAATTATCTGGGTGAAAGTTCTGTAAAAGTTATAGAAAAACCCATTGAAAGCGTGCACTAATTCATGTACAATATCATCGGAGAGAAATGATAATGGTTAGAAGATAATTGGAACAAACTAATACAATGGAGGAATGAATCATGGCAGACAAAAAAGTAATTCGTACAATAGGTGTATTGACAAGTGGTGGAGATGCCCCTGGAATGAACGCAGCAATCCGTGCCGTTGTTCGTACAGCACTTGGTAAAGGACTGAAGGTAAGAGGCATCAGAAGAGGATATCAGGGACTTTTAAACGAGGAAATTATCGATCTGTCAGCCAGAGACGTATCCGATACAATTGAGCGCGGAGGTACAATTCTTCAGACAGCCCGTTGTGCAGAGATGCGTACAGAGGAAGGTCAGCAGAAAGCAGCAGCTATCTGCAAAAAATATGGTATTGATGGTCTGGTAGTCATCGGTGGTGACGGATCATTTGCCGGAGCTCAGAAACTTGCTAACTTCGGAATCAACACAATCGGACTTCCGGGAACGATCGATCTGGATATTGCCTGTACGGAATATACAATCGGATTCGATACAGCCGTTAATACAGCTATGCAGGCTATTGACAAAGTACGTGATACATCAACTTCTCATGAGAGATGCTCTATCATCGAGGTTATGGGTAGAGATGCAGGATACCTTGCACTGTGGTGCGGTATTGCTAACGGAGCTGAGAAGATCCTGATGCCTGAAGAGCATGATTATGACGAAGATAAGATCATTGCTGATATTCAGGAATCAAGAAAACGTGGAAAGAAGAACTACATCATCATCAATGCAGAGGGTGTTGGAGATTCTATGAACATGGCTAAGAGAATTGAAGAAGCAACCGGTATGGAGACAAGAGCAACGATTCTCGGACACATGCAGCGTGGTGGAAGCCCGACATGTAAAGACAGAGTATACGCTTCTATCATGGGAGCAAAAGCCGTAGATCTTCTGCTTGAAGGAAAGACAAACCGTGTTGTAGGTTACAAACATGGTGAGTATGTAGACTTCGATATTGATGAAGCACTTGGAATGACAAAAGGAATTCCTGCTTACCAGTATGAGATTGCAAAAGAGCTGGCTCTGTAATTAAAACCGGAATAAAGAATAAAAAGTTATCTGTTTTATGGCAGGTAACTTTTTTTATAGCAAAGTATACAAGGGAGGTTTCGACATAAAATCTCTTGAAAATGCACGTCCAAGACGGTACAATAGTAAAATATGGTGGAGTATTCATAAAAGGAGATTTAATATCGTGGAAAATAAAAATAGGAACACTGCAGCAATCGGTGTGTTTGATTCGGGAGTCGGCGGTTTGACCGTCACAAGAGAGATCATGCGTCAGCTGCCGAATGAAAATGTAGTATATTTTGGGGATACAGCAAGAGTTCCATACGGAAGTAAGTCGAAGAATAACATTATCCGTTTTTCCAGACAGATCATCCGTTTTTTAAAGACAAAGAATGTAAAGGCAATCGTGATCGCATGTAATACGGCCAGTGCGCTGGCGCTTGAGACAGTGCAGCAAGAGTTCGACATTCCGATCATCGGAGTGATCGTACCGGGAGCAAGAGCTGCCGTAAGGGAGACCAGGAATGGTCAGATTGGTGTACTTGGTACAGAAGCAACGATCAAGAGCGAGACCTATACCAAAGAAATCCGGAAACTTATGCCGGAGGCAGAAGTCATCGGAAAGCCATGTCCGTTATTCGTACCGTTGGTAGAAGAAGGATTTGCAAAGCATAAGATCACAGAAGAAGTGATCGATATCTATCTGTCCGATATGAGAAAGTCGGAGATTGATACACTGATTCTGGGATGTACCCACTATCCGCTTCTCAGATCCAGGATTATGGCATATTTTGGAGAGTCTGTACATATTGTAAATCCGGCGTACGAGACGGCGATGGATCTGAAGAAGATACTGGAAGAGCAGAAAATTGCCAATACATCGGGAGAACCGGCAGCATATGATTTTTATGTCAGTGATGCGGCAGAGAAGTTTAAGAAATTCGCCAATTCAATCCTGCCGTACGATGTAGATAAGACACAGGCAATTGATATTGAAGATTATTAGGAGAATATATGACAAAAGACGTATTATTAAGTATATCCGGTCTGCATCAGGATGTGACCGGGATTGAAGCGCAGGGTGATGAGCCGGGAAGTGAACCAATTGAGGTAATCGTACCTGCGAGCTATTATGAGAAAAATGGAAAGCACTATGTGATCTATGATGAACTGGTGGAAGGAATCCCGGGAACCATCAAGAATAAAGTAAGGATCCTGGATGACCAGAAGGTCGAGATCATCAAGAGCGGAATTACGAATACCCACATGGTATTCGAGAAAGATAAGATCAATATGACACAGTATGAGACACCATACGGTGAGATGATGATTGGAGTCTTTACCAAGGATATCCAGTTCGAAGAACAGGATGAAAAGATCACGGTGCATGTGAATTATGCACTGGACATCAACGGAGATCCTGTTGCCGATTGCAATATAGACATAAAAATAACAGCACTGGAACGATAAGTTCCAATGCTGTTTTTAAGTACTCTTTACTCTTATTTGTTTCTTAATCTTGCGAAAAATCCCTTTTTCTTCTCCGGTACATCCAGAGGACCTCTTACACCTTTAACAGCTGTGATGTAAATACCACTGATCGTAGCTTTGACTTCCTTCTTAACAGGAATCAAAGGATAAACCTGCGCATCACACATAAGTGTCATGATCTTCGGTCCGACTTTGGCTTTTACAACAGGTACTTTTGAACGGCGAAGATACTTTGGTGTATTCTCGAGTACAATATCCGGCAAGCCGGCATCTTTTAATTTCATACGACCTTTATCGATAACCAGGATGGAAACAGTCTGTGCAACTGCATCAAGCTGTGCCTGCTGATCTGCCTGTTTCTTTTCTGCTTTTTTACCAACAAAATATAATGCAACACATGCAACGATCAAAATCACAAGGATTACCAATAATACAATTGTAAATGTCTTCACAATGAACCTCCTATATTCTATATTCCATAACAAGTATTCTAACATTGTTTCGGTAGGAGTGCAAGAAGTATACAGGAAAAGTAGGTGATTTCAAAACAAAAATTTTGATAAAAGAGTGAAATATATGTGAAAATGCTATGAAAGTTTTTCAAAATGTGATATAACAAAATGGTATGCGTTAGCGTATACTTCGGAAAGCAGATGGGATAAAGTTCCCACCTTAGAATGAATGATAAAATGAGGTGCGATATGAAAAAGAAAGTGGCAATGTTATTAACAGGTGTTATGGCAGTCTCTCTTTTGATGACAGGTTGTCAGTCGACGAAAGGTCTTGAAAATGACAACATTAAGATTTCAGTCTACAAAGGTGTTGAAGTAGATAAAGTTGACAAACCGAGCGAAGTAACGGATGATGATGTGAATACACAGATTCAGTCAGTACTGGATGAAAATGCAACAACAAAAGAAGTAACAGACCGTGCAGTAAAAAAAGGCGATACAGCAACGATTGATTTCGTTGGAAAGATGAATGGCAAAGCATTTGACGGTGGATCTTCTACAGATTATCCACTGGAGATCGGTTCTAATTCTTTCATCGAAGGATTTGAAGACAGTATTATCGGACACAAGATCGGTGATACATTTGACTGGAACGGAAAGTTCCCGGAGAATTATGGAAGTTCTGATCTTGCAGGCAAAGATGTAACATTTACAATTACTGTAAAATCCATTTCCAAAAAGAATACACCAAAGCTTACAGACAAACTGGTAAAGAAAGTATCTAAGAAATCAAAGACAGTAAAAGAGTACAAAGAAGAAGTGAAGAAGTCTCTCGAGGAAGATAACGAAAAGACATACAATGATACTTTGCAGCAGGCAGCATGGCAGAAGGTTCTTGATAATACAAAAGTTAAGAAATATCCGGAGAAAGATGTAAAGAAGATTGAGGATTCTCTGATCTCTCAGTACAAGTCTGTTGCAAAAGCTTATAACATGTCATATGATGATCTGATCAAGCAGCAGATGGGAACAACTGTTGAAAAGTTCGAAAAACAGGTAACAAAAGCTGCAAAATCCAGTGTAAAGCAGACATTGGTAACAAAGGCAATTGCAGATAAAGAGAACATTAAGTTAGATGATGCAACTTATAAGACAGAGCTTAAGAAGATTGCAAAAGAGTATGGATACGACAGTGTAAAAGCTTTAAAGAAAGCTGCATCAAAGTCAGATCTGAAAGAGATTGCGCTGAATGATCTTGTAAAAGAATGGCTGGCTAATCAGTGCATTCAGGTTGAGTCAAGCTCAAGCAGTTCGTCAAGCTCAAGCAGTTCGTCAAGCTCAAGCAGTTCATCAAGCTCAGGTAACTAAGGTGGATAGAAACAGAATCGAATAAGAATAAAAACGCTTCAGGAATTTTGTTATATGACAGATTCCTGAAGCGTTTTTGTATACCAAAGTATGCAAGAGAAGTTGCCGGTGGAAAGTTCTCTGTATCGCTATGTGTGAGGAAATATTTCCTGCCACTCTCCTGGACAAAGCGCTTTATCAAGTACAATGTCTCCGATGGAAATACGTTTTAATTCGATCACACAGCAGTGAACAGACTTCATCATGCGCCGGATCTGGCGTTTCTTCCCCTCGGAGATGGTAATTATCCCATAGGTGACGGGGTGATCCGGACGGTTTTTGTGGATATCTTTCTGGATTTCTTCCGGCAGTGTGGAAAGAATATCGGACATTACTGCATGTCCGGTTACGGTAATTTTTGCCGGGGCAGTCAGGGTATCGGCGCCCTTCAGAATGACACCTGTTTCCAGCTTATGTACCAGTTCCGGTGTCAGATCACCAAGAAGGGTGAATTCATAAGTTTTCTCTTTGTGATAGGAAGGATGAGTGAGCTTCTGGTTGAAGATACCGTCATCTGTGATCAGAAGAAGTCCGGTCGTCTCGCGGTCAAGGCGTCCGACCGGAGAAAGCCTGTCGTTATGTAATTCCATAAAATAGTCCATAACCGTCGGATAGCGGTCGTCGCGCCGGGCGGTGACGCAGCCGAAAGGTTTGTAGAACATATAGTAGTGCGGCATTGTTGTGACTCCTTTATTGATTCTTTTCAAAGTTGTTCCGGGGGAATCTCTGTCTACAGCATACCACAGAAAATGAAATAAATGGTCGCTTATTGACAAAAATTATTAATTATGTTATTTTCTTTTAGATGATAAATGACCGATGAGGGAGTAACAGGCGTATAACGCAACAAGTCAACATACTGATCGACTGATCTGGCTTGTTTTAATTTGTGAGACTCATGTGTAGCTGTAAGATCTATGCGTGGACTCTCTCTATCTATAAGAAAGTATGGACCAGGTATGGCAGACAGCTGTTATATCTGGTTTTTTGTCGCCATGTATTTGAAATTAATTTTGGAGGAAATGATAATGGATTGGAATTTTTTGTTCTTTATGAACAGTGCTTTACTTGGAGTAGGACTGGCAATGGATGCATTTTCAGTCTCACTGGCAAATGGAATGAATGAAAAGCATATGAAGAAATCAAGAATGGCTTATATCGCAGGAGTATATGGGTTCTTTCAGTTCTTAATGCCTATGGTAGGATGGATCTGTGTGCATACGATCGTGCAGGTATTCGGACAGTTTCAGAAATTCATTCCGTGGATCGCGTTGATCCTGCTTCTGTATATCGGAGGAAGTATGATCAAGGAATCCATGCAAGGTGAAGAAGAAAATAAAGAAATGAAAAAATTAAGCTTTGCAGTTCTTATGATGCAGGGAATCGCAACGTCAATTGATGCATTGTCTGTAGGATTTACAATCGCCGAATATGGTCTGATTATGGCTGTAGTCTGTTCATTAATTGTTGCTGTGGTGACATTTGTGATATGCGAGACCGGATTGTATCTTGGTAAGACATTGGGAACAAAGCTGTCAGGAAAGGCAGATGTTCTGGGTGGTGTGATCCTGATCGGAATTGGGATTGAGATATTTGTGAAAGGTGTATTTTTCTAGGCAGTTGCCGGGAACAGAGGAAAATGATTTGTCTGTTCCCGGCATTTTTTTTATTTATACAAAAGTTCGTTATTGAAAATCATTGCTTTTGCCATCGTTGATTTTTACAGTAAATTGATAAATACCAGTCCAAGCCCGATGATAGCAGTTGCGATATATTGCTTTTTGCTTAACATTTCTTTGAATGCTATATAATTTATAACATTTACGAAGATGATCAGTCCGGCACTGTATGTAGGATATACGATGTATGCAGGCAGGAAAGCGGCCGCACGAAGGATGAGAAGAGTCGTAAGCTGATTCGGGATGCCGACACCGATTCCGATGATACTGTCACGAAGCGTCATTTTATGTTCGTCTTTTAGAAATATTATAATACTGACAACAAGTGCAGAGAGAAATGTATACATAACAAAGCATGTCTGGCTGTCGGCGTTATAATACAGACTGTAAACACGGGAAATAAAATCCAACGTTCCTCCAAGAAGGAATACCAGGATTAAACCAGTCATAAAATCAGGGCGGTTGGTATTGTCACCGGTATTCATGATGATAATTGCAAAAATACACAGAGCAAGTCTGATAATCTTTAATGGGGAAGGAATTTCTCCAAAGAGAAATGCAGACAAAATGGTCGGAATCAAAATACCTAACCGGTTAAATGTAGTTGTTAATGGTGCGCCATTTCTTCGGATACTGATCTGGATCAGCACGAGAGCGGTTACAAAACCGATTCCGTTGATGATGCCGAGAAAAAGGGTGATAAAATCACCGGAAAAAATAACGGATTTATCTTTCAAAAAAATGATACTGATCAAAGTTCCTGCAAGATAATTCCATATATTTAACGCATATCGATTGTCGTCATGATGTTCTGAATAACGCATAAGAAATGTCATGATCAGGTTGGCAGCGATGGCAGATAATAAATAGACTATAAGAAATCTCCATATCATAAATGTATACATTTACTATAGCGGAAAAAGTGACAGATAACAAGATGGTTGTTCCATGCCAGACGATAATGTATAATCAAAGTTACAGCTTACAGACGGGAAGCTTTAGAAATGAAAATTTTGTAGATATCAAAGTATGCAAGAGAAGCTGAGTAATACGGAAAAAAACAGGAAGAGGATAAGGAAAATGGCAAAATTATATTATAGATACGGAGCAATGGGAAGTTCAAAATCAGCAAATATTCTGATGGTGCGTTATAACTATGAAGAACGGGAGCAGTATGCAGTATTGCTGAAACCAAAGGTGGACAATCGTGACGGAGAGCGTGTGATCCAGTCGAGAATCGGACTGTCGGCACCGGCAGGATATGTGGACGAATTTTTAGAAGAAATTGCAGATGTCTGGAAAAAAGAAGATGAGGAACATTTTTACCACGGGCAGAAGGTGGATGCGGTTCTGGTGGATGAAGCGCAGTTCCTTACACCGGAGGAAGTAGATATTCTTTCGGATCTCGTAGATTTTTATGAGATCCCGGTTATCTGTTATGGACTACGGACGGACTTCATGAACCGTTTGTTCCCGGGATCGAGACGGCTGATGGAGATTGCCGATGTGATCGAGGAAGTTCCGACTGTGTGCTGGTGTGGACGGCGTGCACAGTACAACACCCGGTATGCGGATGGAAAGATTGTAAAAGAAGGAGCGCAGATCATGCTGGGATCGAATGAGAGTTATGTGGCACTTTGCCGGAAGCATTATAAAGAAGGCCGGTTGTTCAAGGAGGAGTAAAGAGGAGCAGGTTAGTAAGAAATCCTTTAAAAGGCCTAAAAACCTAGACCATCCCCTGAAAACCCCTTAAATACGCAATGTAAAACAATTTTGACACGAAAATGGACATGAAAAACTGAGATGTAAAAGTAGTTTGATAGACACTAGATACGCAATGTGAAAAGATGTTCCCGAAAGGAGAAACGCAGATATGGAAATTGGAAAAAAACTAAAGGATGCTCGTATGAAATCCGGATTCACACAGGAAATGGTTGCAGAAAAAATCAACGTGTCCAGACAGACCATTTCAAACTGGGAGAATGAGAAATCCTATCCGGATATCATAAGCGTCATTGAGTTAAGCAGCCTTTATTCCATAAGTCTTGATGATTTATTGAAAGGAGACGAAAAAATGATGGAACATCTGGAAGAAAGCACAAATGTGGTCAAAAGTACACGAAAACTGATAGGAGCAATCATACTTAATATTATCACGGTCATTTTGCTGATCACGTTGAGCATGTTCCTGCCGGACAAGAGTTATTATCTGATACTGGTATTTTGTCTGGCTATTGTAAGCTCAGCAGCATTGCTTTATCAGATTATCAGGCGTATTTAAGGAGGAAAATATAATGGAGAGAAATATGGTACTGGCTGTGATATTTAGCGCAGCCGCAGTTGTAGGAGCTATCGAAACAGTCTATCAGGTCTATCAGTTAACGGTGATCGATGCAGCCGCCCGCGGATTGAAACACCCGAAATTATGGGGCCTGCTTGCGGCGAACGGGAATAATTCAAGTGGACTGTTGTTATATCTGATAGGAAGAAGGAACTATCCGGTGAATTCTATGGACAGCAGGCAGGTAGTGGTTATGGAGAAAAGGAAGAAGACGGCCGGTATCGGGCTGGTGTTTGTTGCTGTTGGTGCGATTGGATTGGTGTTGTGTTTGGCAAGAGTTGGTTTATAGGAAGCGGTGGACGGGCTTGGAGAGGACAGAGAAAAGCAGCTTTTGGTGAATTTAGAGGAAAGTGGACGTAAGAGAGCGGATTGTGTGATAGGGAAAATAGAATAAAAGGCAAGAAAAGACTGGAAGAAGACTTCTGGTCTTTTTTTAATACCAAAGTATACAGTAGAGGCTGTCGGTGGCAGGTTCTCCTGTATACTTCAAATGCAGATTCGCGAAAAAAACATGCCCTTTTATGAGGAGTGGATAAGAGAATCCGAACTCCAAATAAAAGTCTTTGACTGCACGCAGCGTGCAGTTATAGGCTGGAAAGGGAAGGAAAAATAGTATGACACTGCGGGAAATATGCGAAACATTGGAGGTATCCAGAAGAGCGATTCAAGGATATGAGAATGCAGGACTGGTGAAAGCGACAGGTCGAAATAAGTACGGACATTTACTCTATGATGACAAAGCGAAAGAAAGAATTGCAAAGATAAGATTTTACCAGCAATTAGGACTTTCAATTGCGGATATTACTTCAATTATCGATGCCCCCAACCAGGTAGTAAGAAATGTTCTTGAACAACAAGTACAGAAATTAGTAAAAGAACAAATGAAAATGGATGATTTGATCAAGGAGGCAAATCAGATAATTGACAGATTGAAAAATGAAAATGACAAGTAGGAGGAAAAAGGTATATGAAAAACAAAAAGAAAACAGTAACAATTATAGCAATCATTGGTATCGGACTGGCGATTATAGGTGGAATCGGATTTTATACATGTTACCATACATGGAATGCTGCAACTTGTACCAGACCAAGAACCTGTAGTATTTGTGGAAAAACAGAAGGAGAAAGCAAAGGCCATACCTGGAGTAATGCAACCTGTACTAAACCACAGACATGTACCGTGTGTAAGCAGACAAAAGGTAAGGCGCTGGGACACGATTCTGATAGCTGGACCACGATAAAAGAGGCAATATGTAACGAAGCCGGGGAAAAGGAAGCAACGTGTAAAAGATGTGGAAAGAGTCTGACACAAGAAATTCCAAAGACAGATCATACCCCGGGAGAATGGAAAGTGACGGCGGATTATAAAATCAACCGTGATGGAACAGTAATTCCGGGAACACAGGCGATACAATGTACGGTATGTAATAAAGAGTTAAAGACAAAAGAATACACCATAGAATTAACAAACAATCAGAAAAATGCAGTTATACGGGCATATGAAGAAGAGAATTTCTGGCATGTATCGAGGGATTATTTGATTAATGGAGTATTGGTAGGAGATGATTATTTTAGTGTAGAAGATGCAACATTTGCGGTAGATCATATGGATGTAGATTTTGATAAGCAGGCAGTAATGTATGTGCGGGAGAATTCATCTGGACAGTCCAGAGGCGAGATAACAGAGATGATGAGGTATTATGGATATACGGATGAAGAGATTGACAAGGCGTTTGAGGAAGCTGGGATTGATATTTAAATAAAGGAGGAAAGTATATGGCAAGTTATGCGGTAAAAAAGAGGACAGATGGTAAAAAGAAGCATTACTATTGGAATGATTACAGGTTTGAAGGGGGTAAGATTGTTAAGTATAGGCGTATCATATTGGTATATTTTGATGGCGAAAAAAGATGTCGATGTGAGAGAAGAATATATGTTGGAGATATAGGAAGATAAAAGCGGATTTTTGGTGTTTCTCAGTAGAGTCTTTGGGAAAAAGAGAATAAGAAAGAAGAAAAATAGAATATAAAAACAAGAAAAGATTAGAAGAAAGTTTCTGGTCTTTTTTTGTGTCTCGAAAAAAGTATTCGCGAAAAAAACATGTTCTGTTTCGAAGTAGAAAAGAAAGGACTTTCGTAATTGGTATTGCTGTTGTAAAATAACTTGTTTTTAATAGTAAATTCCGGATTTGAAGTATTTTGCAAAACTAAGTTTAGAAAAACAGAGATATTTTAATTTACTGGAATTTACTTTTATAAAGGAATAGTTGAATCGAAGGTAAAGGTTATAAACTGGAAGTTTGAACTTCGATTTATAAGGAGTATAGTTTTGTCAAAATTCTAGAAAAGAAAATTATAGTGATGAAAAAAGTGCAAGAAAAAACAAAATCTTGCACCTTTTTGCAATAATGGAAACGTTGTCCGTAGGCAACTTTATATCGAAATTGTATAATTGCCATAAAGAATTGAAAGGAGATAAAAAATGACAACGAGTCGATTATTACATGAACGAATGAGAGAAAAGGGATATTCTAAAATTAGGCTACAAAATGAATTAGGGTGTTGTGAAAAAACATTGCGAAATTACCTTAATGGAACAACAACTAGTGGACCATATTTAATGAAGTTATTGGCAATATTGAATATATCGGTTAGCGAATGGAACAGTTGTGAAAATATAAAACAGGAAGAGGTATTATAGATGGGAAAATACAAAGAGGTAAGAGAAGTAATAGTTAATTCATTATCTGATAAACAGTGGCACGGAGTAGATGAAATTCAAAGTAAATGTGAGGAAGAAGGAATAAATTTAGAAGGTAATAGAGGACCTATTTACAATGTTGTACATCAATTAAAGAAAAAAGGAAAGATTGAAGCAAATGGAATAGGGGAATATAGAATATGCAAGCAAAGTGTGGAGCCAGTTAAAAAGGGGAGGATGGAATTTTCAAATAAGCAGAAAAATCAATTGGAAGTAAGTATAGGAAATATAGAAATGTATGTAGATAAGTATAAAAAGTTTGATTGGATTAATTGTTCTGACGAAGAACTGCAAGATGCGAGAAGTAATGTAACTAGATTGCTAGATTTAGCAAAGAAAGTAGAAAAGGAATTCAAAAAGATCTAAGATTTTATTGTATATAAATCCGTTTGATTAGATGTATATTATTTTTTTGTGGAGCATAAAAAATCTCGGTGGGGACTAGCGTAATTGTCAATATGAAAGGGCACGGTAGGAAATCATATATTTTTGATAAGAAGTATTGTCTAGCTAGGTAATAAGAACTTTGGAACAAACAGAAATAGATGTCTTTTCCAAATTAGGCATTTTAAATGAGACATACATCAAAATCTCCCCGCATAGATTGTAAAAAACAATTTATGCAGGGGTTATTTTTATGAAAGATTATATTGAGGAGAGGGCAGTAGAAATTGCATATTATATCATCGAACATAAAGCCACTGTGCGTCAGACCGCGAAGGAGTTTGGGGTTAGTAAGAGTACGATACATATAGTAGTAACAAAATAGAGCGAGAAAAAAGAATAATGTTTTTGATTAGATAATGAAGAGAAAAGGCTGTCGCTTTGGCGATTATTTTTATAATAATATATTAATCAGGATATAAGTGATCGATAATAGTCTGAAAATCTTTAATTACTTGATATTTAGCTAATTGCCTATTTTGTACCATTTTTGATTGAGATTCATAATCCTTTTCCATAGCTTCACGAAGCAAAAAAACATCTTGTAATTCTAATTTAGATGGTTCTGCACCGGTATATATAGGATCCAGTATTTTATCCCAATCTAATGCGGTTTTTAGTCTAGCTGTTCCGATTTCGTTTTCCAATTTTTTTAATGAACTAATTTGTTTATCTTGAAATTCATAAGAAATACTACTGAGTGATCTAATAAATGATGGAAATTCAGGCATAGTCAATAGGGAATTGAGGATTTTTCTGGATTCATTAGCTGATACTCGTAGTGTGCGAAATGCAAATTGAGTATCTGTCATTTTAAGCAAATTTAATATAGAAGCTTCAGTCAAACCAGTACGATTACATAAATCTTGTATGTGTATATCTTTAGAAATTGTATGAGTATTTCCTAATATAAAATCTGTAGAGCAATTTAAAACATTAGCATAAGCTTGTACATGGTTTGCTGTTAAAGAATCAGGTAATTCATTTGGTATGTTATGTTGAAAATGTTTTTGTATTATTTTGTCTATAGAACTTGCCTTTAGGAGATGGATATTTCCCATTGAATCTGTTCGCTTGAAAAATCCGGTTTCGCGTAATTTTTCAGATAGTGCTTTTGTACTATGGATACCTAAAGCACGCATCTGAAAGCTTATTCGATTTCTAAAATAAGTAAAGTCATCTATGTCTTTCATCTTTATATATGCCATAATTAACTCCTTTAAGTATAAAATATTCTTTTCTTGAGATTAAAATAATCAAAAAAGAAATTCTAAATCGATATAAAAGATTGAAACTATCTTTTCTTAATGATACTATAAAAACACATAGTAATCAAGCTGAGAAAGAAAATGGAGGAAAGGACATGATAAACGGATTCCGTTATTTTGTTAAAAACAATATGGAAATTATTTTAGATACTTCAACAGCAATGCATTATGAAGGATTTTCTAAATTTGTGGAAGAAAATGAAAGAGATATAGAAGCTAGTGGAAAGAAAATACAAGTTTTAAGCGCAGTGTGGTTTGAACTTATACGAAATTATAATTCCGTTGACAAAGAAAAAGCGGAGGCTGCCAATCAAGCAATAGCCATTCTTTCAAGTCATAGAAACATTTTTAAAATTGATGAGGGGAAAGAAATCTTTCAAGACGAAATAGAAGATGCTTTTGCAGATAAGGAAATTCTTTCTAAACTTACATTGGATAAAACAGAAGTAAGTATATTGCTTATAACAAATGATAGAATGCTTAGTAAAGATGCGCTGGAGATAAATCATCAAGCTTCTTGTAAGGGATATAAAATTAGTACATGTTATGTCAGTGATAAAGGAGAAATGCTTTCTGGCTTTGGTTCACAGCGAGAAAATAAACTGCAAAAAGAGCCGGAGGTTATTGTAAAGGAAGTTGTAAAGATTATTGAAGTGCCCAAAAAGGAATCAAATTTAAAAGTATCTCAGATTTTAGTACCTGTAACAACATTTATGGCGGGTGCTGCAATTGGAAAATATGGTAATATACTGTTTAAATATTTTAAAACTGCGGCGTAGAGGAGGAAAGTACTATTATGAATGAAGATTATATTAGAATAATTTCAAATGGAACAAATGAACTAATGAAAAACGTGAAAATAAACATGTCGTTGATAGGATGGCCGGCGGCGAGTTCACTTATTGCAGGTGCAATTTGTATATCTACGGTGATAATATCCGGGATTAAAACATATGAAAAACTAGAAAGTAAAAAATTGCTGTACAATTATGAATACAATAGAATAAAGAATCTAGAAATGGCAATAAGTTAACGATAGTATAAACGACATATTCGGGAGAGAATTTACTCTCCCGAGTGATAAAAGAAATGTTTTTCTATGATAGAATCTAAGTCTTCCGCAATTCCGGAAAAATCCTGATTTAAATTCAATGCACGCACAGCAATCTGATTTCCGCTCATCTGATATGTATTATTGGGAATAATATTTTCATCAGTCTGTGCATAAAGAAGCATTCCAGAGACAGTATGTTCACAGTCTTTTAATTCAAATTCTTTATTTTTCACATATGTAAAAATTTGATAGAGGTTATTGGAATGCAAGGTGTTTGTTCCATATTGCTGCTGAGTCATATGTGAATAATATTTTGCATCGATAATAAGTATATTGTTTCGCTGAGACAACATAATATCAGTTTGCATTTTGGGAAGCAATTGGTTCTCAGAATCATCAAGTTGCCATGCAATCTGTGATGCATTGGCAGATAGTTCAGGATGTTCTTTACGATAGTATTCAAGCAAAAATTTTTCATATAAATGACACATACGCTGTTCGTCAAAAAAATCCATTATTTTCGTGGTACCATCGGTCTGTGTCTGGAGAAGTCCATTATAAATCAGATAACAGATTCCAATTAGCATTTGATAACTTTGATTGGAACGATTATAATGTTGGCTCCAATTTACAAAACGTAAATCAATTTCACTGACATCAGAAAAAAATAACAATAGATTTCGTAGACTCTTTTTGCGAGTATTTGTAATATTGGCTTTAAGAAGCAATAACAGTGTAGATTTGATAATCTGGTTAAATTGTGTATTAGTTGAAAATTCATCATATGTACAAATCATTTGCTTCTTCAGCAGAGTCTGAGTTTTAATGGATTCAGAAATATTAAGTTTTCCCTGTAGTGTAGAAAGAGATTCTGATTTTGGCAGATAATCTCTTCCTAAGCCTCGTTTTAGCTGTACGCTAATGCCCTTATCAAGAATGGCTGCACATAATTCAGCGGTATTATGAAATTTTACTGTAGCCAGATCTTTATAGTTTTGTGCTTGTAATGCTTGAAAAGCGTAGGACAGCATATAATAAATATTTTGTACAGGAATCATTTAACAGCACTCCTTAGTCGATCGGACCAATCTATGACTTTGGCTGGTTCATCAAACCAATATTCTTTTAAAAGTGGAATCAATTCGTATTCTATAATGGATGATAAAGTTTGAGCGTTGGCTGTCTCTGGTGTTAAACCACAAAAATAACTGTGACCAATACAGAATCCTTCACCTAGTGATATATCTTCTGCTATCTTGGAATTGAGCTGTTTCACACAAGCAATTAATTTGTTAAAGGCATCACTTTTTAGAGAGTCTTGGTAAGCTTGAAAACCAGGCGTATTAAATCCCGGTTTCATAGTAAAAAATGAAAAACGTCGTCTTAAAGCATAATCTAACATAGCAAGACTACGATCAGCAGTATTCATCATACCGATAATATATACATTTGCAGGCACAGAGAAATTCTCATCAGAATATAGCAATTGCAGTTCAATCCCCCGCTTATCTTTTTCAATCAGCATAAATAATTCACCGAATATTTTACTTAAATTACCACGATTGATTTCATCAATAATAAAGAAATAATCATTTTCATCATCATCTTCGGCCATTTTGCAGAATTTGTAAAAAGAACCCTTTTTAATTGTGAATCCATTTTCCGTTGGTCGGTATCCTTCAATAAAATCCTCGTAGGAGTAACTCTGGTGGAATTGAATCATTTGAACACGATCAGGATTTTTTGCACCGATAATGGAATAAGCAAGTCGTTTGGCAGTAAAAGTTTTTCCAACTCCAGGTGCGCCTTGTAAAATAATATTTTTCTTCATTTTTAAAACATTTACCAATGTTTTATAATCTTGTTCATTCATATACACATCTGAGAGAAAATCTGCAGAAGAGTAAGCTGGATAGTCTATTTCTGGTTGTGTATCTACATCATCTAATTCATCTGGAGCAAAGATGGAAGTAAGCTTTTCAATATAATCTGTGTATGGAGTGATATCAGTTAAGCGTTTTGCAACAGCATTACCAGGATGTTCCCATTCGCCAACTTGAAGCCATTTTACAGCACGGACGTTTTTATATTCCTGACGAAGATCGTCAAAGACATAATTTCCAGTGACAATACCTTTACCGACAAGAGTGTTGCTGCGTTTCGCAAAAATCACATCGTTAACTGATACGGTATTCGCAAAATTCCATGCCATCAAAGCCTGATTTTTTCGTGAAGTACTACTGTCGTACACATCTATCAGTTCTTGACGGAGAGCTTCCTTGGAAGCAAATTGGGAATAATCACCGATATCGTCCATACCTAAAACCATGATTCCTTTTTGTTGGCATTCATTCCAACTTTTATCATCAAAGACGGTATACATCCAGTAGTGCGTTTTATGTTTTTTATCGGAAAGCGTATTTGTGTCAGAATCATTAGTCTCATTAGTATATCCTACATTTTTTCCATAAATATGAGCAAAGACAACTCCGGGAACATTGCATTTTCTTGCATATAATGAAATTTGTCCCATGCGAATGAAAGGAATATCACTTGGTTTTTGATTTAGGAAATGCAATACTCTCAGCTGAATATCTTGACCATAAAATGGAGCGAATAATGCTGGAAAGAGCATTTGGTAATATTTCATGCGCCATACCATATTGATTCCTGGGATATGTTCCAGTTGTTTATAGAGTTGTTCATAATCTTCTTCAGAATCTAAAGGACCAAAAGAAGATATTATTTCAGCACCTTCAACCAGGTCGTTGCGCATTTCATCTGCTTTTTGTATTGCTTCAGCTTCAGTAAGAAGCACAGGCTTTAATGGTGAGCCACATGTCCAACTCTGATTTTTCTTATGATAAAATAATCCAAATTTGTAGGCTGCTCCACCGGAAATACTTCCAAATACTTCGCGAATATCTTTGTCCATTTCAAGTATATAGCAGAGATTGGTTTTAGTTCCTTCATCATTATAAAATAAAGAAGTTAACAAATCTTTCCCCGAAAGGGATTTTAAGCGTTCTATTCCAAAAAGATTTATAAAATTTTCTCGTAGTTCATCAGCCTTGTGAGCAAATGAAATCCATTCTGGAGTCTGAGATTCGCTATAAAACCATTCAGGAGAATATTTCCCTGATGCATTTTCTGTTATCTGAATGTTCGACATAATATACCTCCGAATTTATAAACTAGAATTAGTATATCATTTAACAGCAGCACTGTCATAGATTATCGAAAAATAGAATTATATTGATATTGAAAGAGAAGAGCAAGATCCACCCGGGTAATACCGTATCGTAATAATCGTAGATAATATTCGAAAATTAAGAATATTATATTGGCTGCATTGAAAATGTAAGCGGGTAAAAATTGAAATTTTTTTACAGAGCATCTGGCAGAAGCCGGGTGCTTTTTTTGAAAATTTTGAAAGAAAATATCATGTAAATGGTGCGGAAATCGTTGATGGAAGCTAATTAGATGAAGCTGAAATTGAATCAAGAGGATGAAAATAGAATATTCATCAAGAATAAACTTGTTAAACACAGGTGGATCTTGCTCTTGTATAAAAATTCAGATTAAAAAGAAGAAAGAAATAACAATGAGCGAGATTCACTAGGGATTAGAGTACCTTAATTGGTTCTCTGCTTATCTTTAAGATTATGTGAAATTTTGGGATGCACAGTAATGAAATTATGAAAAAATTAAAAAAATTCTGATGAGGGGGCTGTATTTTATGCCCTCTCCCTTTGTATATATAGAGGGATAAATTTTGGTGGATATAAAATTCAAAAATATATTTCCTCAAATATTGAGAAGGTGAGGAAGAAACAAATGAAATATTTGTACGTGGATGAGCAGGAGCGGCAGATACAGTATTATCAATTTCCCAAATTCTTGCTGGAATTACCGTTAAGTCAGAATGCAAGAATTATTTATATGCTGTTGTATGACCGGGCGAGAATATCACGAAAGAATAATTGGGCAGATGAGTACGAAAGAGTATATGCAGTATTTCCAATTGAAGAATTATCGCAGAAAACCGGGAAGTGTAAATCTTCTGTTAAAAAAGCATTGAAAGAATTAGATGATGCAGGACTGCTAATTCGGAAATTCGGTGGATTTTCAAAACCAATTCTGGAAAGATGTATTCCTATAAAAATTGATGGAGTCAGCAGACGAGAAGCCATGGCAAATGACGATATGCAGACTATGAAAAACATTCTGAAAATCTAGGACTATTTCAGGAGAAATTTTCATAGTAATGGACAAAGAGTGAGCAGGGAGGAGGTGGAAACTTCACCGTGGCGAAAAGAAAACTGAACTATCGATTTCATAATCCAAATCCGGTGGAAGTGACCGCCGATTACATATTGAAAGTGATGATAGAAGCGAATACTGAGAAGGTGGAGAAGATATTGCAGGAGAATATGGCGCAGATGGAAGCAAATGAATGTGAACTGGAATAAAGCGGATAGATGAGGAATGGATTGAAAGTCATTAACATGAAGTCTAAGGTGTATAATTTTGTCGAAAATTGCTGAAATGTAAATTACAACATGAAATATGAGATTTTATCTCATAAAACTATTGCCAAAATAAGAAAACGGAATATAATAAGGATATAGGCAAGAAGTTTGGACTAATGGAGGTAAATAAGATGTTATGCCAATTTACAGTGAAAAATTTTAAGAGTATACGGGATGAGGTAACATTTGACATGCAGGCTGCCGCCATTTCTGAGCATGAGGACAGAATTATAAAAGATACGGATGGAGAATCGTATTTACCGGTGTCTGCCGTATACGGACCGAATGGCGGAGGAAAATCCAATGTTCTTGAAGCATTGCATAGTCTGGTTACGAAAGTACTGAGACCATTATATGCCACAAGTAATAACGAAGAGATTGCAATGAAAATGAAAAAACTAGTGATAGAGCCATTTGCTTTTGATGAAGAGACAAGAAATGAACCAACAGAATTTGAACTGTTTTTTAGAACAGCAATGGCAGAGTATCGCTATGAATTAATTGTTAAAAAAGAAGTGATCGAATACGAAAGATTAGACCGCATAAAATTGGAGACAGGACGAAAATCAGCACTTTTTGAACGAGATGAAGATGAAATTACTTTGAAAGGTGCATTTGCAAGATTGAAAACCAGTGATGAATTATCCGATACATTGCCGCTATTATCGTATCTTGGAATTACTTACAGCAAAAACGAAGTGGTGCAGGATGTGCTGGATTGGTTTGATGAAGAGATTGATTTCCTGAATTATGGAAATCCTATGCAGGAATTGCGAATGGCTGTTTCGAAGTCAGAGGATGTAAAAAGACTGATGCTTCAGATGATTCAGGAGATGGATTTGGATATTGTAGATTTCCGTGTAGAAGAAAAGGAGAATGACCGTATCGAAGTGTTTACAAAACACATAGTAGATGAATATGAAGCAGAGTTGAATTTATTTGATGAATCCAGTGGAACAAAGAAATTATTTGGCCTGCTCCCTTTTATTGCAAAAAGTTTGTTGAAGGGAACGACTCTTGTAATTGATGAACTGGATGCAAAGATACATCCGGTATTACTTAAATACCTTATTATGACATTCAGCAATATGGAAAAAAATAAAAAAGGTGCACAGTTGATTTTTACATCACATGATCTGTCAACCATGAACAGTGAAGTATTCAGAAGAGATGAAATCTGGTTTGTAGCAAAAGGAAACCGTCAGAACTCAAAATTATATTCTCTTGTAGAATTTAAAAATAAGAAAGGTGAGTCTGTACGTAAGGATGCGAAGTTCGATAAACAGTATCTGGAAGGAAAATATGGTGCAGATCCATACCTCAAAAAGATTATAGATTGGGGGACGGTGAATGGCTAAAAGAGGCAGAAAAGAGAAAGACAACTGGAAGAAGAAACGTCGGCAGGAATATCTGGAAAAAAAAGAATTCCGCTACTATATTTTCTGCGAGGGACAAGCAACGGAACCTAAATATTTTCAAGGATTCAAACGGTATATTGAAGATAATCCCATTTATCGAGATATGGTTTTGATTGAAATTGAGGGTTGCCAGGCTGAGACGATGCGGGTAATCGGAAAAGCTGAAGAGTATGTGCGTGAGAATAAGATTACGAAAGGGCAGATATGGTGTGTCTATGATAAAGACAGTTTTCCATCCAGTGATGTCAATGGAGTAGTTCAGCGGGCAGAAGTATTAAATCAAAAGAATCCGGATATTCAGTATCATGCGGCGTGGAGTAACGAGTGTATCGAATTCTGGTTTATGTTGCATTTTGCATATTACACAGCGAATAATCACAGATCCGAGTATAAGAAGTTTTTGAATGAGAAATTTCAAGAGCTGGGAATTGGGAAGTATGAGAAGAATATGGATAACATATTTGAAACGCTGATGAATGGTGGAAATCCGAAGTTGGCAATTCGGTATGCGAAACGGATTATTAACAATGGAAAAGGAAAAACACCGGCGGAGATAGCACCTGGAACGAAGGTGTATGAGTTGGTGGAGGAACTGGCGAAGTATTTGCCGGAGGAAGTAAGAGTGGAGTTTTTAGATTAATTTGGAAGGACGGGGTTAAATACTATAGAAAGAAAATAAAAATATAGATATTAGCGTGGTATACTTACAATTTGTTTTAACAGAAAAATTTTGTGGCATCTGAAGCAAAGACGAGTGATAGGTTAATATTACTTAGTAGATAAAGCAGTCGAATGTTTTGTTGTGTTTGACTGCTTTTATGATAAGGTGCTACAAGGAAAGGAAACACAGATGGGAATTAGAGTAACAGGGATAAGCACGCCTGTTGGTGGGCTTTCATGGGAATATACAAGATCTGATAAGCAAAATATTCCGTTAATAATTTCGCCAGGTCAAAAAATAAAAGTGTTTATTAGTTCGATTTGTGGTGTGGAGAAATATGATAAGGTACGAGCTGAACTTAAAAGTGCCATAGAAGCCACGCAATTAGCGGATGCATATACTTTTGAAAGTAAAGGTGCATCCACTTTGACGGCAGGTGATCATTATACATTTGCATTGGAAGAAAGTGACATTTGTATTTTTTTGATTGATAATGCTGACGGAATTAGACCAAGAGTACAGGGTGAAATAGATACCGTCAAAAAGTATAATATCAAGGCTTTGTACTATTTTTGCGATGAAAATCAAAAAGAAAAGACAGCACTTGAACAGAGTCTAATGGGAGCTCATTTGGCTAAAAGTAAAACGGTTCATAGTTTCAGCGAATTGAGCAAAGATGGAGCTCAGGCATTGATTGAAGATATCATTGCTATCTATCACTACTATTGTAAAGGCAGAATCATTGTGAGACCGGATGAACGTGATGAGGTTCAAGAAGTAGAAATTGCAGGTGCTGAAAAATATCAGCTTCCTACAATTCCTAAGGCTACATTAAAAAATGTGGATAAATGTAGGGATTATATTTTGAAATTTGTTCTTGGTTATTCCAGGAGTAAATTTTCGGGCGAAAAAGAAAAATCAAGTGAAATTGATGAATGGGGACTTGAATTTCTTCAAGTGCTACTTGAAGGAAAATCTATCAAGCGTTTCAACACAGCAATGTATATGGAAACATTGAAAGGACGGCAAGAAAAGGAGCACTATCAAATTGTTTGTATTCGCTGGCAGGCAATTCAAGCATATTTTTCGGGAGATATTGAAAAATGTGTGGAGTATCTTGAAGAAGCGTTAAAGCTTGCCAAGAATATTGCTCAGCCCACATGGGTTGTCAAAGATATTTTGGTAGATTTGCGTAATCAACATTGGACTTATTGTACTGTAAGAAATGAGTATTCTGAACTACAGGCACAAAAGGAATTAACAGAAAGTAGCGAAGAACTCTATTATCCGATTCTTGATCGCATTCATGAATCGTTACATGAAAAATATATAAAGGGACTGTACAAAAAGAAAACAGAATCACCTTACTCGGTCACTATAGGAAACAACTTAGATCAATATGGTGAAATGCTTGCAAGTTCTCTTATCGTATCTATGTATAATGGTTCATTGACCCATATTTTGCTTATTTATGAAAAAATCAGGGATTTCGTGTTTTATTTGAGTTGTAAATATGACGATTGGAAATTTAGACTCAATTTGTACAAACTTTCAATTTTTGCAGGAAAAGAAAAGGAAATAAATGGAATACAGGATTCTTACCCGGAGGTCTTAAATAATTTAACTGCTGACGAAGCGGAATCTATTATGGATTTTTGTTTAAATCATCCGATAAAATATAAGAGATTATGTAGTCAACTGCTGGCATTTGGTTCAGTAGGATATTTTCTGGATGATGAATGCTATGAACGTTATGAAAAATCCATTGTTGATGAAATTAAATTATGGTTGAATAGTGATAATCCTGTTGTGGTTATAGGAGAGAATATATTTAAATGTCTCTCCGGAGTATCTTATCGTATGTCACAAGATATGCTCAGTGAAATATGCTGCCAATTTATTGACAAGCATTATAGTCGTTGGTATACAGATATGTTTAAATTCATCGCTAATCATATTGATCTTCGAGAGATGAGCAATGATTCTGCAAATGAATTGGTTAGACATATTAATTGTGTGCTTGACAACGAAAAGGAAAGAGAGCAAATAAAGTATTCTCCTCTTTTTTTATGCGTTCTTAGAAGACAAAATTATGCTATTACTGAGGAGATGGATAAAAAAATAGCTGAATATTTACCGAGTTATTATGGAGACACTTATAGATTAGAGATTACAGAAAATGAAAACGAAGATATGCCCGGGTTTGTACGAGAATATGCAGAGCGTATTAGAAAAAGTAATGAAACACAGGGTAAAAATGGTATTTTTTTCGGGCATGGTACACGTGAGATTGCAACTGTTAGAGCTATTTTGTTAGAAAAAGAATTTGTATGTGATTCGGAAATCATCGATGTACTCATATCTACAGTGGCAGATACTCTTCTTATTTTCAAAGGAAAGTATCGCTACAAAACTTGATGCAATAGCACTTCTCATTTGTATAGTGGTAAAATATCCAGAGGATTATATACGAAATCAAAGTGTATATGAAAAGCTGTTTGAACAGCAGAAAGCTATTGAAGTTGAAGATCATTCAATTATTTCCTCGAATATCGATAACATTTCTCTGAAAATCGGATTACAATTTTTGTTTACCATTATGGAAAAAGATGTGTATAATGACATACTTGAATTAATGCCGTATATTCAAGGAGATATTCCAACAACAATTTCAGTAACCAATTTAATCGTTGAATACTTGGAGAATTCCGACGATGTTGTGTTGCCACAGAGAGTGGAGTCTATTATTTTACAGAATGTTTTACAGTGGCTTCAGTCTGAACATATAGATATAAGATGGAATGCTACACGCATTCTTCTCACTATGTCTCGTAATCCGGAGAATGATGGTGTTGTAAATCATCAGTTAGTGAATCTTATTGATTCTAATAGCGCATATATTAAAAATTTAATTATGCGACACCTTCATAAAATGAGAGGGATTACTGATAAAACAAGAGAGCATATCATATCTAAATGCAAACATGATGCCAATTTTGTTATTAGAATGGTTTGTGATGAAGTGGAAAAAGACGTAGCTGAAGAATAATGCTAACCATCGCTTGGCTAATCATTGCTACTTTTTTTATGATATTTAACATCGTAAAAGGTAGAATAGTTTATGATTATCTTGTTGATTCAAGAAAAGTAAATCAGTATTTATTAGCATTGTATAAAGTAAAAATATTTCAAAAAATTATACGAATTAAAATAAGACATACATCAAAATCCCCCCGCATAGATTGTAAAAAACAATTTATGCAGGGGTTATTTTTATGAAAGATTACATTGAGGAGAGGGCAGTAGAAATTGCATATTATATCATCGAACATAAAGCCACTGTGCGTCAGACTGCGAAGGAATTTGGGGTTAGTAAGAGTACGATACATAAAGACTGCACCGACCGCCTGGAGCAGATCAACCCGACCCTGGCGCAGAGCGTCCGCAAAGTTCTTGACGTGAACAAACAGGAACGCCACATCCGCGGCGGACTTGCCACCCGGGAGAAATATCTTCACCAGCATCGGCACTCAGGATAAAGAGAGTAACAGAACAAAAAGCTCTTATAATTTCGGACATCAACGAGTCGATTTCATGGGATAAAAGATAACAACAGAACAAAAAACTCCGCACAGATATTCTGGAGAAGCATCATATATAGACGATTCATTCGAATATCCTTGCGGAGTTTTTATACAACTAATTATTTCCAAGAATTATGATGTCTCGAATTGTAAAAACACAGCCTTCATAATCATAAGAACAACATCACCAGTTTAAAGATCCAGTTGGCGGCGACCCCGGCGCAGAGTCCACCGATCGTGTGGCTTAAAATTGCCTTTCCGGTCAGCCTGTTCGCTTTAAGTGAAGACATCATAGCCACATGTGTGCTGAGGTATCCGCTCCAGCACATGCACATTGCAGTGAATACGGCTACGTCATTGGCGAGGACGGTTCCGGCTTCTGCCATGTGCGGTACTAGTCCGATTGCGGCACCGGCAGCACCGAGTGCCGTGATCGGAACGGAGATTCCGGATGCATCTGTGAATCCAAAAAGCGGTGATAAGATGAATTCAAGCTTCTTTCCAAGCCATGGAAGGAAAGCGATTCCTTCATAAGCGGCACCGGTGTAAGTTCCGTCTGCAGATGCGCCGTTGGTCAGCATCATGACCAGTGTACAGATGGTGATAACGCCCGGGATGATGGCAAGGCCGACATCCACACCGTTTTTACCACCCTCAAGAAGTGCCTCGATGGCACGTCCGCCGATGCCTCCGTCACGGATCTCGCGGGTATTCATGATGGCATCCATGTCTTCATGTTCTTCGAACTGTACGCAGTATTCTTCGGTTCCATATTCTTTCTTGGTGAAATGAAGCATGATGCGGACACTGATGATACTGCCGATTATAGCGGAAAAGTTACCGACCAGTACAGCAGTTCCGGTGTGTCCACCTTTTAACTTCAGACCGATCATGAATGTACTTACAATCAGTCCCATTCCGAAAGATGTTCCAAGGTTCGTTAAAGCCGGAAGCTGGAATTTCTTGAAATATTTACGGAAATTCTTATCTTCAGCAAGTCCCAGGATTGCCGGATTGTCGGACAGATAAGTAGTGATTACACCGAGTGCTGCGGCACCCGGCAGATTATAAAGTGGCTTCATCAGCGGTGACAGTAATTTATTCACCATCGAAATGACACCGAATTCTGAGAACAGTCCTGAAATGGCTCCGGCAAGAACCGCGATTGCCATAATATAGAAGACTGTCTCAAGAAGCAGCTGGTAGCCGGTGTTCATCAATGTGTTCAGCATATTGACACCGCCCATTTTCATACCCATACCACCGAAAATTCCTAAAAAGATTGCCAGAAAGACGAATCCTTCAAGACTGATGGATTTTTTTGTTCTTTTGTTTCCCATAAAAAACCTCCAATATTTTATACACGTATTTTATCCAAGTTTCCCAGCTTATATAAAACGCATAGTAATAAGATACTATATAATTAAATGGAAGTCAATCATTGTTTACAAATTGTGCATATAAGATAAAGTGATAGTAGATAATAAAAATAAATTATGCATAATTATTATGAATTGAAAAAATTTTATTGAAATGCTAATATAAAAATGGATATATTAATAGAAGAGATAAATAAATCGGATGTATGAAATGTTGTTAAAAATTGCAAAAAGTTAAAATTAAGGAAGAGAATGAAGGAGGACAGCAGACTGTGGCAACAGTTGGAGGAAACAGACAGGAAAAGAGAAAAAGGATTATGTCGTATTTCATCAATGCGACAATTGAATTAATGGAAAAAGAAGGAATTGAGAATCTGACGATCAGGAAGGTTGCAGAACAGGCAAAATACAACAGTGCAACGCTGTATCATTATTTCTCTAATCTGGATGAACTGGAATTATTTGCAAGTGTAAAATGTCTGGATGAATATATGCAGGAAACGTTGATACACAAGGCCGAGGGAAAGGATTTTCAGGAGTGGTATCTGGGACAGTGGCGCTGCTTTTGCAGACATTCGTTCCAGAGACCGAGAATCTATAACTTCTTATTCTTCAGTCCGGAAGGGACACAGAACCTGAATGAGGTTTTCCGGAGATATTATGAGATTTATCCAAATGAAAAGGAAGAAAAGACAGAAGATTACGAAGGATTTTTGAAAGAAGGAGATTTCTTCAAACGCAACGAAGATCTGCTAAGAGATGTGATCAGAGAAAGAAATTATGAGATATCTGAGCAGGAGATCAAAGAACTGAATGAAATGAGTGTGCTGATCTATCGGGGAATGCTTGCAATCATGCGAAGTGACAGGGACAAGCCGACGGTAGACGAGGCGGTGGATAAGACAGTCAGATATCTGGCGAAGACACTGGATGCGTATCATCTGGGATAGAGTAAGATATAATCTGGAAGGAGGTATTCCACATGAGAATAATTGTCATAGAAGATAATGAGTTATATAAGAACGAACTGTTACAATGTCTGGAACAGGAAGAGTCGGATATAGAGATCGTGGGGAGTGCGTCCAACGGGGCAGAAGGTCTTGCGCTGACCGAAAAACTGATACGGGATAATCTCACACCGGATGTGATATTTACGGATGTCCGGATGCCGGAGATGGATGGATTCGAGATGATCGAGGCATTGCAGAGAAGAGGGATATCCTGCAAAATTGTGGTTACAAGTTCTTGCCCGGAATTCCTTTATGCGAAACGTGCGATGGAGCTTGGTGCTGTAGATTTTCTGGTCAAACCGTTGAAAGTCTACGAAGTGCGTAATGTACTGGGAAGGCTGAGAAGAGAGCTGGAAAGCGAGAAAAAGTGGAAACACATTCTGAATCTGGAATACATTTTCCTGAATGCGATGGCCGGGAAGATCAAAGATGATCAGCAGATAGGAGACCTTATAAAGGAAGGATACGGGATTGCACCGGAGGAACGGATTGGTGTTCTTGGTATCGGCATGAGTTCTAATTATGAGAAATATAAAGAACAAGTGCTGCAGATGCTGAAAGAATTGGAAATCTTCAATCAGCAACAGGATTTCTGTGCCTATACCATCGAGATGTACGGACGTCAGAGTTTTGTGGTCCTTTTTTATCATATGGGAAATGAACATGAGACCTATCAGTATCTGGAACAGACGATTGTTCCGATGATCTGCAATACGGTGCGCGGAAGGGTGATCTGTACATGGGCGGTCAGCAACGGATTCGGCAATATGTACGAAGCGGTCAGAGAACTAGATCATGCGGCAGAATGGAATCTGATATTGAAAAAGGGAACATTGATCTGTAAAGAAAAAATACAGAAAATTGCATTATATCCATATAAATATCCGGTGAACCTTGAAAAAGAAGCCAAGGAAGCATTACTGAATAAAGATGCGAAACGATTGAAAGAAATATTTTTCAGATACTGGGATTATTGCAGGGAACTTCCATGTACCCCGCAAGAGGCCAAGGAGGGCTGTATCCGTATTGCACTGGTTCTGATCCAGATGGCAGCGGAAACCGGGGCGGTACAGGCACAGAGAAAAGGACAGACATTTCTTCAGCGGATTTCCAGGGCAAATGGATGGACAGATGTGGAAGAAAAAGTGGATACTTTTTTTGAATATCTGACGAGCAAAGACGAAGCGGAAAACGATATGAGTCTTCTGGTTCAAAAGGCACTGGAGAATATCCGAGAATATTATGATCAGGGTATTACATTGGAAGAGATTGCAGAAAAGCTACATGTGACGGAAGAATATCTGAGCACTCAGTTTCGAAAAGAGACGGGACGGACATTTACAGAGACGATCCGTGGGTACCGGATTGAACGTATAAAAGAACTTCTGACGGCAACGAACTGGAAGCTGACTAAAATTGCGGAACTGGCAGGTTATACCGATCCGAAATACATGAGCCGCGTGTTCAAGGAAGAGACCGGAATGCTGCCGCTTGAATATCGGAAAAAGAACGGTTAGATAGTGAAAAACGTTAAAAAAATACATTCCCAGTCAAAAAAAGTCATCCTTTTTTAAATATTTCCCCCTTGTGGAAATGCAAGAGAGTGTTAATATGGTTCCGATAAGAAAAAAGGAGGGACCAATAATGAGTACGAAAAATGTTATTTTTTCGAATCCGAATGACGTCATAGATTTTGTAAAGATCGTAGAAAAATATCCTTTTGATATGGATATGAAACGGGGTAGATATATTGTAGATGCAAAGTCCCTGTTAGGTCTTATGAATCTTGGATTTGACCAGAAGATCGAGCTGAAAGTATATGATGAAGAATGCGATGATCTCTGGAAAGAGCTGGATAAATTCGTAGCTGCGTAGGGTTGCAGTTATGTTGAAAGGGACGGACAATAAAGCGTCTGCAGTCTGACAAAAAGAAACCGTGGGAATTTTTAGTGAAAATTTTAGTAAAAATTTCTGCGGGGATGGGATATTGTGTGAGAAGAATCCTCAGCGTATAATAAGAGTATACGTTGATGGATTTTTTTTGTTGATCGCCGGACATTATTAAGAGGAGTGACCGGATGAATTTGCCGGATACGTTTTCGGATGCTTTGCAGTGTGATTAATATTTGCAAGGTGATTAACATTTTGCAGGGCGATTAATATTTGCCGTGCGATTAATATTTGCAGGGGGATAAATAATACGGGAGAGGAAAATGGAAAAGAGTAAAAAAGAAAAACGACAGGGATATTTCTTTGACAATAAAGCACTTCTGGCGTTGATCCTTCCGCTGGTGGTCGAGCAGCTTCTGGCGGTACTGGTTGGAATGGCGGATTCCATCATGATCGCAAGCGTCGGCGAGGCGGCGGTGTCGGGAGTATCGCTGGTAGATCAGATTATGGTGCTGTTGATCAATGCATTTTCAGCACTGGCTACGGGAGGAGCAGTCGTTGCGGGGCAGTTCCTGGGACAGGACAGACGGGAAGAAGCCTGTAAGTCGGCAACGCAGATGGTATGGTTTATCACGATCTGTGCAATCGGCATTACAGTGCTTGTATATCTGGGAAAATCCTTTATTTTACATACAGTATTTGGAAAAATCGACCAGGATGTGATGCATCATGCAGACATTTACCTGCTGATCGTGGCGGCATCGATTCCATTCATGGCACTGTATAACGGAGGAGCGGCGATCTTCCGTACAATGGGCAATTCGAAGGTAACGATGCAGATATCGATCATCATGAACGTTATTAATATAGGAGGAAATGCGATCCTGATCTATGGTTTTCACCGTGGAACGGAAGGGGTTGCGATTCCGACACTGGTGTCAAGGATGACGGCGGCGATTATCATTATTGTGCTGTTGTGTGATGAAAAACGGACGCTTCACATAGAACGGACCTGGCGTTACCGAATTAACTGGGAAATGGTTAAGAAGATTCTAAGTATCGGTGTGCCGAATGGCCTGGAGAACAGCATGTTCCAGCTGGGAAAGATTATCGTGCTCAGCCTGGTATCGACATTCGGAACTTATGCGATTGCGGCAAATGCGGTGTCAAATGCGATCGCATTGTTCCAGATCCTTCCGGGAATGGCAATTACGCTGGCAATCACACCGGTTATTTCCAGATGTGTGGGTGCGGGCGATTATGAACAGGCGAAGTATTATAATAAGAAATTAATGCTCATTACTTATGTCAGTATGACTGCGATGGTATTATTTATATTCTCCTTACTGCCATTTATATTAAAGGCATATAACCTGTCCGATCTTACAGCAAAGACGACGGCGGATATCATACATTTCCACGGAATCGGTGCGATATTTATCTGGCCGGTTGCGTTCAGCCTGCCTGCGACGTTCCGTGCATCGGGTGATGCGAAGGCATGTATGTACATTTCGAGCATATCCATGTGGATCTTCCGAATCGGATTCAGTTACGTGCTTGGAAAATATATGGGAATGGGTGTATTCGGTATCTGGGTTGCGATGGTGATCGACTGGGTATTCCGGGCAATGTGTTTCGTGATCCGGTATTTCAAAGGAAGCTGGAAGAAAAATGCGATTGTATAGGATAGAAAACGTTTGTCAGCAGATAGTTGCTAGTTACGATAGAAAAAGTCTGGTTTATCGGAGAAAAGATAGAAGTCCCTTGTAAAAACGGGACTTCTATTTTATAATAAAGGTTAGCCATATAGAAAACAAATAGGAGGAAGTTCTTGTGAAAAAAGAATTAGTAATTGTCATTGACTTTGGTGGGCAGTACAATCAGTTGGTAGCAAGACGTGTCAGAGAATGCAATGTATATTGCGAGATCTACTCATATAAGACAGATATTGAGAAGATCAAAGCTATGAATCCTAAGGGAATCATCCTGACAGGCGGACCAAACAGCTGTTATGAAGCAGATTCCCCGACATATAAAAAAGAATTGTTCGAACTTGGTATCCCGGTTCTTGGATTATGTTACGGTGCACAGCTTATGATGCATGTACTTGGAGGAAAGGTAGAATCCGCTCCGGTACGTGAGTATGGTAAGACAGAAGTGCTGGTAGATAAGAAAGATTCCAAGATTTTCGAAGGTGTATCTGAGAAGACCATCTGCTGGATGAGCCATTTTGACTATATCTCACAGGTTGCACCTGGATTCGAGATCACAGCACACACAGCAGATTGCCCGGTCGCAGCAGCTGAGAATACAGAAGCTGGATTATATGCAATCCAGTATCATCCGGAAGTACTTCACACAGCAGAAGGAACGAAGATGTTATCGAACTTCGTATTAGGTGTCTGCGGATGTGCAGGCGACTGGAAGATGGATGCATTCGTAGAGAATACAATCCAGGAGATCCGCGAAAAAGTCGGCGACGGAAGAGTACTTCTTGCACTGTCAGGCGGAGTAGATTCTTCAGTGGCAGCAGGATTGTTATCCAGAGCTATCGGAAAGCAGTTGACATGTGTATTTGTCGATCATGGTCTTCTCCGTAAAGATGAAGGTGATGAAGTAGAAGGTGTATTCGGACCAAATGGACAGTTCGACCTGAACTTTATCCGTGTAAATGCGCAGCAGAGATATTACGATAAATTAGCCGGAGTAACAGAACCGGAAGCAAAACGTAAGATCATCGGTGAAGAATTCATCCGTATCTTCGAAGAAGAAGCCAAGAAGATCGGTGCCGTAGACTTCCTCGCACAGGGAACCATTTATCCGGACGTTGTAGAAAGCGGACTCGGTGGAGAATCCGGAGTGATCAAGTCACACCACAATGTAGGTGGACTTCCGGAGCACGTAGATTTTAAAGATATCATTGAGCCTCTTCGTGATCTGTTCAAAGACGAAGTACGTAAGGCAGGATTGGAGCTTGGAATTCCGGAGAGACTGGTATTCCGTCAGCCATTCCCGGGACCGGGACTTGGAATCCGTATCATCGGTGAAGTCACAGAAGAAAAAGTTAAGATTGTTCAGGATGCAGACGCTATCTACAGAGAAGAGATTGCTAATGCAGGTCTTGACAAGAACATCAACCAGTACTTCGCAGCACTGACAAATATGAGAAGTGTCGGCGTTATGGGTGATGAGAGAACATACGATTACGCGGTTGCTTTAAGAGCAGTAACAACCGTAGACTTCATGACAGCCGAGGCTGCTGAGATCCCTTATGATGTATTGAATAAGGTGATGAGTAGGATTATTAATGAGGTTAAGGGAGTTAACAGAGTATTCTATGATCTGACTAGTAAACCGCCTGGAACGATTGAGTTCGAATAATGTAAATGTTTGTCCACAAACCTTATTATTCAGTTTTTTGTAAAAATGAATAGCCAGAATATGACTAAGGTTCTGAATCTACATAGTAGGTTCGGAACCTTATAATTATATTTTGGAGAATTACGGGTAACATGTAAAAGATATAATATAACTGATATAGGATATCAAAAATTCATATAGCAGGTAGTCTATGAGATTACCTGCTGTTTTTTGTATATGTAATAATATTGATTGTAAAAAAATAAAAGTAAAATATTAAAAAGAATATTTACACACAAACAAAGTAGTGATATCATATAGACATATAAGGGAGGGAAAGCTGTATGTATACATTGGAGGATTTGTTTGATAGACGAAGTCCGGTAGGAACACGTCTGGAACAGATTTTAATAGAAAAGAAATGTACAAAAGCAGAGTTGTCAAAGAAGACAGGGGTTTCCAGACCGACAATAGATAAGGTTTTAAGTGGAACTATTACCAGCAAAAAAAATTATGAAACACATATGTCAAAAATAATGAATTATCTTCAAATAACACCAGATATTTTATTGGGAAATAATGCATGCAGTTCAAATAGAGTGCGTGAAATTCGAAGTATAATAAGAATATCTACAGAAAAAATGGCGAGTGCGACGGGAATTTCTCAGGAAAGATTACAACAGATAGAGGCCGGGGAGAAGGCAACAATCACAGAACTTAGGGAGATTGCGATGCAGCTTCGTACGAGCACTCATGTTATAACAAATCAATACTTTTTTGAACCACAATTTAGTGAAATGGAATATTATATGGATATGAAGGATGCACTTGATGAAATTAGTGAATTTTGGGGACATGTAGGAATCAAGTTATGTGGAATTGACAAATATATCTGGTATCCAATTAACAGTAATACACGAAAGATGATATATAAGGGCATTGATGAAGAGTTAATGGTGATTCCATGTATGAATAATAAGGTATTATTTTTGAACATGTCAAATATAGAAGATATCACCTTAAGTGACTTTGACGCGGATACACCTAGTGGGAAAAATTGGGATGAACATGTAAGTTGCGGAGAAATTCCATTGGTAGTATATGAGGCACTTGAAGATTATGAAGAAAATAGTCAGGTGACTTTATATAATGATACTGAAAATTCCACCGAACTGTATAGATATCTTACGGAATATGTTCGGAAAAATGGATGGACAGAAGAAGATATTTTTCAGTTGTTAAATACGTCTGTATTTTATTACCTTGATGGAAGAAAGAAAAGTACAATTATTGATTTTTATCAAGACTCAGATGATATTATCGAAACGATAGAAATGGTTTATGGATATGATTTTACTGATATAGAACAAAATTTTATGTTTTATATTGATGCACACGACGAAACAGAAAACTTTGTAAATTTAAAGGGCATTTCGATGATGGAATTGCCACTGTTGAAGGTGGAAGAAGAAATTTTCAGGAGGAATGATCAATGAATCCCAAAGATGAAGTAAAATTTGAAGATATAAAAAAGTTAGTAAATGCGTCATTGGAAAAATTCTACAAAAATGACAGGGATTTAATTGAAATGTCCAATGAAGAGGACATGATTTCTGAACAATGTATGGTTTTCCATATAGGAAGTTATATGAAAAATAAAATGAATACACTTACTAAGTTTCAATGGGCTGATTTAGACTGTGAATATAATCGGAATATGAATGATCCTAAAATGATGCGTAGTGACAGAAAAATTATTCCTGATCTGGTAATTCACAGAAGACGAAGCAATAGAAATAATCTCCTTGTGATTGAATTTAAAAAGAAAAATGCTGAAACTTATGATAAAGAGAATGACAGAAATAAATTGATGTATTTAACTGATCAAAAGGAAGATTTTAAATATAATTTTGGACTGTTTGTTGAATTGGGCAGTCATGAAGTGTATGTGGAAGTTTATCAGGAAGGAAACCTGCAGACAAAGTTGAACTATAGTATCACATATTAGTACTGTACATGGGCAGATGGTTGAATGGAGACAATGGAGCAGAAATCAGAGACGGATGGGTTACTGAAATGTAAGCAAAGTAATCTGGCATAGATAAGGTGTTTTGAGCAGATAAAATAAGCTTCAAAAAAAGAAATGAGAAAAAAGAAAAGAGGTCACACCGATGTCACAGAAAAACCATAAGATGACAGATGGTAAATTACTGCAGACGGATAAGAAATACGTTCAGTTAAAATTAAAACAAAAAGAAAAGATTGCAGAATGGATGTTTCAGGCAACCAGAGACTATTATACAAAAAATTACACATTTCCAAATGACAGACAGATAGAAAAAGTGGTGGATACAGTTTATGAAAAAATCGAAGAAGCCGAGATCTGGGTGCCTTATGGAGAAGTGCTCAGGCATTATAAATCTAAAAGGTCAGCTATTAACAGGCATGTAAGAAAAGTACTGAATGAAAAAGAAGAGAACAGAAATGAGAAAGTCTGTTTTATGAATATGTGTATGGTACAGGATGATAAAGGAAATGTATTGGCGTTGGATAAGGTGAATGACAGCTATACCGGTACAACTTTTCCGGGCGGGCATGTAGAACAGAATGAAATATTTCAGAAATCCATAATCCGGGAAGTGTGGGAAGAGACGGGACTTACGATTGAGTCGCCGAAGCTTTGTGGTTTGTATCACTGGCATGAGGACGGTGTACATAGCGTGATTATGTTATATAAAGCAGAAAAATTCACCGGAGAACTGAAAAGTTCTGAGGAAGGACAAGTATATTGGATCCCGTTAGAAGAACTGAAAACCAGAGAACTGGCTACAGGGATGAAATATGTGTTACAGATTTTAGGATCGGATCAGGTGAATGAGTGTTATATGCATTTGGAATCGGAAGGGTATGTAGGAGATCTGTATTAAAAATAAAAATATAATTTTTCATGGGAAAATCAGACCTTGAAATATGAGCAAAACAGCTTGTAGATCAAGGTCTTTCGTTGCCATGGCAAAAGTTTCGACTGTTATATATTGTAGAAGGATTTCCAATAGTATCTCTGGAAATTATTTTTCACTATCAGAAGTAACATTTGATAATGTCTTTGCATAAGCCGTGAGCCGCATTAGTTGAGCCGCGTTTAGAGTTTTGCATGTTTCAACGAGAAAAAATAGCGCTGGAGTGTCACTTTGTTCAACGACTAGTCTATTTGGACTTGAATCTGCAGATTTTCCAATAAGATAATCTGTAGATGTTGAAAAAACTTCAGCCATTTTAGAAATAATCTGTATAGAAGGGTTGCGGGAACCGGCCTCGTATCGCAGATACGCAGGTTGGGAAATCTGAATTCTTTTGGCAGCCTCTTGTTTGGTTATCCCTAGTTTCAGTCGACATTCTTTTAATCGTTCTTTATCTAAAATATCCATTGCTTTTACTGATACTCCTACTATGATTGAAATTTTGATATTTATATTTTAGCATAATCAGCTTGACAATACCATTGGTATATGATAAAAATAATATACTAATGGTATATATGCGGATTCATGAGCAAGATAGTCTGGAAGGTATATACGTAACTGATTGGCAAGGGGTGATAATCATGCCAACAATATTAGTTGATTATGAGAATGTAAATGGTTCTAATGGATTAAAAGGAACGGATGTGTTATGTAGAGATGACACTTTAATAATCTTCTATAGTAAAAACTGCGGAAAAATACGATATGATTATATGCAGGAGATTAAAGAGAGTGGCTGTGAATTCCGGGTTATAAAATTAAAAGGTACAGGAAAGAATGCACTTGATTTTTATATTGCGGCAGAATGTGGAATCATTAGTGAAAGAGGAGAAAATGAGATTGCAATCATAAGCAATGATAAAGGATTTCAGGCCGTTATTGATTTCTTTGGAGCGGATCAGAATGCGAATCAGATTCAAATTGTCAAAGCAGGAAATATAGAAAATGCACTTACATTATTTCATGCACCGGAGGATGCAGAGAGAAGAAAGAAAATACAGAATCGAAAATTATTATTAGATTTGTCTGCAGAGAGTGCCCGGATTGAAGAAAGTAACAGAATAAAAAAAGAATTGAAAAATATTCTGATTGGAACAGAATATGAATGCAAATCAGCGGAAATTATTGATTTTGTGAGTGCAAAGAGACATCAGGGGAAGAAAGCCTTGTATACGGGAGCACTTCATCAATTTGGCAGAAAAGATGGCAGGAAAATATATCAATTATTAAAGCGTAAAATGAGTGAATGACAGGAGTTATAAAATCATGATTTACTTAAGTACTTTTCAATTAAGTAAAAAGCAGGTAAAAAATCCTAATGTTTATCCGTATTCTGTGTTTATAGGTAAATATATCGATCCGTTTGTTTTTACACCAATTACGATATTTTATGGAAATAATGGGTCGGGTAAGTCTACGTTGTTAAATATAATTGCAGATAAACTACAAATAAAAGGACGGGAGCATGCAACGAGCAATTCGTTTGGAATAGTAGATTATTGTGATAAATTTGTGGATGAATGTACTTTTTCATATGGAGAAGATGAATATGGTATAGAAATCCGAAGGATTCCTAAAAATAGCAGATATATGAAAAGTGAAGATATCTTATATGAGATTAAGAAGATACAACAGGAAGAGGTACTGTCGGATGGAATGTTGTATGAGCTGGTAAGGGATGGGATGGCATTGAAAGATGCAAGAAGATTCCTTACATCGAAAAAAGGACAAGATCAGAAAAGATACATAGAATTTTCACAAGAAAAGTATTCGAATGGTGAGACAGCAATGCAATATTTTGAGGAATATTTACAACCGGATGCATTGTATTTACTTGATGAACCAGAAGTATCACTGTCTCCGGCAAATCAGGTTAAGTTGGCGAACGAGATCAACAAAATGTCACGCTTGTTGGGATGCCAGTTTATTATTGCAACACATTCACCATTTATGTTAGGAACGCTGCGTGCCAAGATATATAATATTGATTCTAAAGAATACGATATAGTAAAATGGAGCGAATTGGAAAATGTAAGGTATTTTTATGAATTTTTCAAAATGCATGAAGATGAATTTGGCCAATAAAAAATATTTATTTTACTATAGTAATAGGGTACAATAAAATTAGTTAAATGCTAATGATAGAAAAATAATATATTATTTCAGCTAATGGATGGAATAAAAAAAGAATAAATGAGCATCATATGTACATTTTGAGGAGAATAAAGCCATGCTAAGACTAAGACCCTACACCCCTTCCGACGCATCAACAATTCTCTCCTGGACAAAAAACAAAACCGCCTTTTACCAATGGACAGCCGGCGTTCTGGGGGAATATCCGATTACAGAAGAACAATTCAATATAGTAAGCAATCTTATGGCATTTACGGCTATTGATGATAACGATACAGTAGGATTTTTTACCATGAGAAGACCTAATGAATCCTTTGATGAATTGCGTTTTGGATTTGTTATCATAGATCCGGATAGACGAGGGCAGGGATATGGAAAAAAGATGCTTCAATTGGGGTTGGTATATGCGAAAGATATATTTGGAGCAAAAAAGGTATCACTGGGAGTTTTCGAGAACAATGAGCTGGCATATTATTGCTATAAAGCGGCAGGCTTTCAGGATGTATTATTGGATGAGGTCGAAAAATATACAGTTCTGGGAGAAGAATGGCGCTGTCTGGAGTTAGAGATTCAATTATAACATTACCATATGATAAGGAGGAATTCCCATGAAAGTAACAGGATGTAAAAAGATCTATAATGCAGAAAACATCATTGAAGCAGAGATGTTGGTGGAAATGTTAAAAGAAAATGGAATTGCAGCATTCACACAGGAACCAAGTTCAAGTGTAGCGGCATATGGAGTTGCCGGGTTTGGAGTATACGGCGTTGATATCTGGACAGAGGCAGATGAAGCAGAAAAAGCAGTGCAGATTATAGAGGAGATTGAAAAATCTCTGGATACAGAGAATGCTGAGTAGAAGAATAGAGAAAATAGAGAGAACTTGCCATTGGCAACTTCTCGTGCATACTTTGGTATCTATAGAACCTGCCACTGGAAGCTTCTTTCGAATATGTGGAATAAAATAAGGGCGGTGATGATTGCAATGATAATCAGCACTGCCCTTGGTGGTAGTATTAGTTCGCTTAAATTGCCATACGATAACTATATATAACTATACGATATCTATACAATAACTATACGTTATACCGAATCCATATCGCATCACTGTCAAACTTTTGTACATCCGTAAGCTTCAGATGTACCAGCGGATGCTCCATGGCGAATCCGTCAAAGACAGAAGGCATTTCCTGTCTGGCGTCGATTCCGGCACCCATCAGGATGCTGATCTCATCGAGAAGTCCGGCATCCAGGAAACCGGTATTGATTGCAGGACCGCCGACGATACCCATGCGTTCTACGCCGAATTCAGAAGCGAGGATCTCGCAGGCACGTACCAGATCGATCCGTTCTTTTCCGCAGGCAATCCATGAGATATGCTGTCCGTCCAGATATGCCAGATATTCTTTCGTTACCTGTTCACTTGTGATGATCAGGTAAGGCTTGTCCATATCAGAGGCATCCGGCCAGAGAAGTTTTCCTTTCGTATCTACAATGATCTCATAACCTTTTGCAGATACCTTTTTGGAAAAACCTTCTTGTCCGAAAGTTTCCGGATTTTTTGCCTGGAAAAATCCAGGTTCGGCCATCTCAAGTTCTGCAGTAACACGTCCGCTTACTGTAGTTGGAAGATTCAATGCATCCAGTGTCTTATAATAGTCCTCGACACCCGGAAGCTGGGATGTCATGGCACAGTCGATTCTGCCATCAACAGAAGTCATCATGTGGCAGATAATATATGGTTTGTTCATCTTAGTAACCTCTCTATGATCAGAAAATATTTTGATTAATTATTTGATTTACAGCTTTCCGCCATATACCGGGAATCCGCTGCTTTCCCCATAGCTTTCGATATGTTTGAAATTCTTCAGAACTTCCATATCTTCGGCACTAATCTCAAAGTCTACATCGGCATTTGTCTTCATATGTTCCGGATTACCGGTTTTAGGAAGTGAAATCGCACCGAGCTGCAGTGTATAACGGATGCAAAGCTGTGGAACAGATACTCCGTATTTTTCAGCCATATCGGCAATCTCCGGCTGGTGTAAAATCTCGCCATGAGCAATCGGGGAGTAAGCTTCTACAGCGATACCCTTCTTCTGGCAGTACTCAACAAGTTCCAGAGGAGTGTTGCTGATGTGAAGAAGAATCTGATTTACCATAGGTTTGATCTCGCAGGTCTCTAGCAGACTTTCGATATCGCCAATCTGGAAGTTTGATACACCGATGGCTTTGAGTTTACCTTCTTTGTATGCTTCTTCCAGGGCTTTCCACGCTGCTCTGTTACCTTCGACATAGCGGTCGTCGCTCTGATTTACCTCTACCCATGGCTGCGGGCTGTGGATGATCATCATATCAAGATAGTCAAGTCCGATATCAGAAAGAGTCTTGTCAATGCTTGCTTTGGCATCTTCGTAAGTCTTATGCTCGGCAGCAACCTTGGATACAACGAATAATTTTTCTCTCGGAATACCACATGTCCGGATTCCTTCGCCGACACCACGCTCATTTCCGTAAGCCTGTGCAGTGTCAAAATGTCTGTAGCCGAGATCGGCAGCAGCTTTGACTGCATCAGCGACTTTATCATCATCGATGAACCATGTTCCAAGTCCTAACTGAGGAATTTCCACACCGTTACTTAATGTTAATTTTTTATTGTACATTTCTAAGATCTCCTTTCAGTTTCTGAGGTTATACTAGCACTTGAAGCGGACTCCAAGTCAATAGGTTTTCAGAAAAAGCTTTCAAAAAAAGCTTGTAAAAAAATCCGTAAAAAATTTTTTGAAAAATGCTCCGAAAAAATCCCGGTAAATTTACAGGAAGCTGCGGCTATGTCTTTTCCTTAAAAAGTATAAAATTTTAAGAAAGTATGAAGCATAGTTATATACACTTGAGATACCCTGTGTTATACTGTTCTACGTTTTCAAGAATGTAGTATTGAAAACTACATGTAAAATGTATGAGAAATTTATTTTTACAGAATATATAAGTAGAGAGGTAATGAATATGCAGAAGAAAGTGCAGATTGTCAGTGACGGATCACTGGATCTTTCGCAGGAGATCACAAAAGAGCATGATATTGAGGTTGTGCCATTCTATGTGTCTTTTGATAGTGAGACATATCAGAAGGAAATGGTGGAATTAGGAGTCAGAGATTTTTATAACGAAATGGTGGAACACCCGGATGTATTTCCGAAGTCTTCCATGCCATCGGTGGATGATTTCTATCAGGTGTTCAAAAAAAGTGCGAAAGAGCAGATTCCGGTTATCTGTATCTGCATTACCCGCAAATTCAGCGGTTCACTGCAGTCGGCAACTGTCGCAAAGGAAATGATTGAAGAAGAGTACCCGGATGCAAAGATTACGCTGATCGACTCAACGGTGAATACAGTACTGCAGGGGCTTTTCGTGTTAGAAGCATGCAGACTGCGTGATATGGGATTGGGATATGAAGAAATTGTGGAGAAAATTCTTCCGATATGTGAGACGGGACGAATCTTCTTTACAATCGGAAGCATTGATTATCTGAGACATGGTGGACGAATCGGGAAACTGGCCGGGATAGCTGCCGGCGCACTGGGGATAAAACCGATGATTACATTAAAAGAAGGGGAAATCTTCAGTTCCGGACTGGCAAGAAACCGTATCAAATCTATGAAAAAGGTTGTAGATATGACGAAAAATTATCTGGACGAGATCGATGCAAAACCTGGTGAATATGATTTTTGCATCGGCTATGGTTATGACTACGACGAGGCAGTCAGATTCCGTGAGATGATAAAGGATTTGATAAAAGAACGGCTTGGAATCGATGAGATCGGAATTTATCAGATTGGAGCAACGATTGGAGTGCATACAGGACCGTATCCGCTTGGTGTCGGAATTATTAAGAAGGCAGAAGTTTAAGCAGTTGAAAAAGCGGAATGGGTAGATGGCGGAGAGAGGCCGATGCCCATAATCAGCGAAAATAGAATATGGTTAGATAAAGATACCTGAGAAGAGAAATCTTTTTGGGTATTTTTTTACATAGTTGGTAATTTTATACCCCACCTGATGTTATAAACTATAGCTATAAAAGAGAAAACAGATCATTTATTTTCAAAGAAATGGAGGAACTGGCAATGAAAGGTTTTAACACAGGTGACGGTTATATGGGAATGGTAGATGGTGAATATATCTTATTTGCCAGCGAGGCGGATTATTATGATTATGTGAATGATTAAAAAACAGGAAATATGTGGAATATATTTCCAACGCATGTGCTATACTGAACTTAATTAACCAGAAGGAGAAGTTCTATGCAGGTATCAGACAAATTAATTAAGCCGCTGACAGAAGCAAAATATTTAAATGCCGACAACGTAAGCAGATACCGCTGTATCATGCGTATCTTTTTCGAGCATTATGAGAAATTAAAATACTGGCTGTATCAGGAAGAGGTCTATGAAGAAATGATACAGGACCCGCTTTTTGCGGATTACAGACCGGAACAGTGCCAGCAGGATCTCACCATGCTGACAGAGTGGAAGAACCTGAATACGATCCAGGATACAAAAAAGGTCGCATCCATCGAAGAATTCAAGAACAAAAAGTACCGGTATCAGATGACAGAGTACAGTGTGGAGATAGAGCGTCTGGTGATCCGGTTAGAGAATCTGTTCATCGAGGGAGCATCATTAGAACCGACACTTCTGGAGCGCATAAGGAGAAGTGTAGAGCATTTTCCAGACATGGCAGGAAAAGATAAGAATGAAGTATACACATGGTGGACAGATCTGAATAATGATTTTGTCCGGCTGAATCAGAATTATCAGGATTATATCAGGGATTTGAACAGCGTCCGGGCGGAAGAGATGATGCATACGAAAGAATTCCTGGTGTTCAAGGACCGGCTGATTGAATATCTGCGAAGCTTCATTAAAGGACTGCAGAGAAATGTCGGAGTGATCGAAGAAAATCTGCGTTTACAGAACGAAGAACTGAAAAAGCAGGTATTTGAAAAAGTTATAGATTATGAATTATCAATTCCGCGTATGGAGATAGAAGTCTCGAAAGAAATGATAGAGCAGAAAGTCCAGGGACGATATCAGAGCATCTATGACTGGTTCGTGGGAAATGAAGGACAGGAGAATGAAGCGGGAAAACTTTTTGATGCCACCAATGATATCATCCGAAGGATTACAAGATACGCTGCACAGTTGAGCGAAAAGAATGCACTGGGTGCGAATAGAAAAGAGGAATACCGGAAAGTAGCAGAATTGTTCCTACGGTGTCAGGATGTGGAAGAGGCGCATAAGATGTCGGCGATGGTATTCGGCATGGAATGTCCGCAGCATCTGGCAGGAGATCTGATCCGTGAGACAGACAGCATGAACATCGGAGTCTATGAAGAGCAGCCAATGGAGATTACGCTGAAACCGAGAGTGCGTACATACAGAGAAAAATCCAGAAGAAGTGCCATCCATGAATCGGCAGAACAGAAGCAGGAAACAAGACGTAAAATGCTTGAGAAGCAGAAAGAAGAGACGGAAAAACTGCGGGCGTTGGAAGTGGATGGAAAGATACATTTTGATAAACTACCGGTACTGGAACCAAGAATCAGGGAGATTCTTCTGAAATGGCTGTCGGATGCCATGGAATCGGCCGACTTTTCAGCAAGGACGGATGATGGAAGAAGCTACATACTCGACAGAAGTCAGGAGAAAGAAATTTGTGTGGTGCATTGTGAAGATGGAAATTTCACCATGCCGAAGCTGACACTTGTATTTCAGGAGGATGCATGATGAAGGAATTGGAAGTTCTTTTAAATAAGAGATGGATCTTAAAGTCCAGAGACAAAGAAACGTATTACAAAATAAGAGATGCACTTGGTGAACTGCGGAAATTCACTACCGAGAAGATGGGATGTCAGATCATTGATAATTCTCTCCTGATCAAGATGGAGAAGATTCCGGTAATCCCGGAAAGCTTCATGGGCATCCAGAAATTTTCGTCAAAAGAAGAATATGCTTATTTATGTATCCTGCTGATGTTTCTGGAAGACAGGGATGCGCAGGAGCAGTTTATCCTGTCACAGCTGACGGAATATATCACGGCAAACCTGCCGGGAGAAATTTCGGACTGGACTTTGTATACGAATCGGAGAAAACTGATCCGTGTGCTGAGATTTGCTGTAGATCAGGGAATAGTCGATGTCACAGACGGAAAAGATGAAGCATTCATGGATGATGAGGCCGGAGAAGTACTTTATGAAAATACAGGTGCATCCAGATACTTTATGAAGAATTTTTCGAAGGATATTATGGAGTATACGAAACCGGAAGATTTTCAGGAAAGTGACTGGTTCGAAGTGGACGAAGACCGTGGATTTGCAAGAAGACACAGAGTCTACAAAAGACTGATCTTTGCGCCGGGCATGTATAAAGAAGATGGATCGCCGGAAGATTTTGAATATCTGAAGTATTATGGACGGAGATTGAGCGAAGAACTGGAACAGATCTTCGACTGTCAGGTGCACATTCACAGGGGAAGTGCGTATCTGTTATCCGGGGATGACTGTAGAATGGGAACGGTATTTCCGGGTAATAATTCAATATCCGATATTTTACTTCTGTGTTTTGGCGAAATACGAAAGAAGATTGAGAATGGGGAATGGAAGACGGCAGCAGATGAAAGTTGTCTTACAGACCGGATCGAGTTTGAAAATCTGATAAAAGAAGTGAAACAGGGATATGGAAGTGGATTTTCAAAAAATTATCGTGAGATGCCGGAAGGTGAATTTGTAAAAAGTGTGATCAATGAGATGGAAGTGTGGATGTTTATAAGGAAAGATGAGGCGGATCATCAGATTAGGATTTGTCCGCTTACCGGAAAGATTCAGGGAAGTTATCCGGAGGATTATACGGGAGGAAGAAATGATGAATAGTAGATGGCAGGCAAATAAGATCGGACTGATTAATTTCTGGTATTATGATGAACAGGAATTCCCGTTTGTAAAAGGAAGAATACTTCTTCGTGGATCGAATGGATCGGGAAAATCCGTAACCATGCAGAGTGTGGTACCACTTCTTCTGGATGGAAATATGAGCCCGGAACGACTGGATCCATTCGGTTCCAGAGACCGTAAGATGAGCAGTTACCTTCTAGAAGAAGATGACGGACGCGAGGAGCGGACCGGTTATCTCTATCTGGAATTCAAAAGGCAAGACACTGACACATATCTTACGATAGGAATGGGAATCCGTGCAAGGAGAGGAAAGAATCTGGACAAGTGGTATTTTAGTCTGACGGACGGAAGACGGGTAGGCAAAGATTTTTATTTATATAAGGAGACGGGAGAAAAGGTTACACTTTCCAAAAAAGAACTGGAGAACAGGATTGGGACAGGCGGCCGGGTTATTGACAGACAGGCCGATTATATGGAATATGTGAACCGTCAGATCTTCGGATTCGAGACGGTAGAAGAATATAAAGAAATGGTTGATCTTCTGATCCAGCTTCGAACACCAAAGCTTTCCAAGGATTTCAAACCATCCGTGATCAATGATATTCTGAGTGATTCACTTCAGCCATTATCGGATGATGACCTTCGACCGATGTCGGAGGCAATTGAAAATATGGATACCATGAACATGAATCTGAAGAACAGAAAAGAAGCAAAACAGGCAGCAGAGAAGATTCAGGCAGTATTTTCAAAATATAATCAGAAATTATTATATGAAAAAGCAGACCGGTATGAACAGGCAGAAATCAAATTAGAAAATGCAAAGACACAGCAGAAAGAGCAGGAGAAGAAATTATCTGAGTGCAGACAGAATATCGAGAAACTGCAGGCAGAACATCAGGAACTGGATGCAAGACATGCATCTATGGAAAAAGAACGGGAATCCCTGAATAAAAGTGATGCCGTAGCATTAAAACGAAGAGAAGCAGAACTCACCACAGAATTAGAAGGACAGCAGAAAAATCTAAGAGAAAAGCAGCATTTTCTTGAACTGAAACAGGATCAGTATCAGGATGCACAGAATCAGATCAAAGCAGAAGAAGACCGGAAGTATGAGAAAGAAAAAGAACTGAAAGAACTCATAGAAGAGATGCAGGACGAGGCAGATACCATGGCCTTCGAAGAACATGCATTTATGAAAGAAGAACTGGAAAAGCATCCAGAAGAACCATATAAGTTCGAATTACATCAGCAGCAATTTGATCATACGAAAGAAAAAATCAATAAAGGAACGGAAATCCTTGCAGAGACGGATCGTCTGGAAAGACAGAAAGACGACCTGATCAAAGAAAGAGAAAAAAAGATCCGTGAACTGGATACGCTTCAGAGAAAAGTATCAGAACTGGAGGCTGTGTTTGTACAGACACAGAATGAATGGAAAGAAGCTCTGTATCAGTGGAATGGTGCGAATCGGGAACTGGTACTGGAAAAAGAATTATTAAGAGAATTAAGCACATTTGCAGAATCGTATGAAGAGACATCTGATTTCGCAGAGGTTCGTCAGAAGATTGCAGATGTGTGGATCGCAAAAAATGCGGACATTGAATCTGGGCTTTCTGCGAATAAAGCGGAGAAAGAAACAACAGAAAGAGAACTGGAAGAAGTAAAAGCAGAACTGTCAGAATGGGAGAATCAGAAGGAACCACAGCCGGAGCGCTCGGAAGCGGTCATCCGCAACCGTCAGAGATTGGATGCACTTGGAATTCCGTACCAGGAGTTTTATAAGGTTATAGAGTTTGGAAACAATCTGGATGAAGAAGATTGCAACCGGCTGGAAGAAGCATTATTGAAAATGGGAATTCTGGATGCCCTGGTGATTGATGAACAATACAAAGAGCAGGTTCTGCATTTGGAACAGGGATGTGAAGATCATTATCTGTTTAGCTGCAAAAATGTTCAGAAAGAGCTGCAACCAGGAAAGAGTCTGTTAGACGTACTGGAACTGAACGAAGAAGTCAATGACATTTTCTCCAATCAGCGGCTGACGGGAATTCTTGGAAGTATTGCATATGATAACGAAAGTATGATTACGGTTGCAGAAGACGGTACCTACCGGATAGGAGTACTTGCAGGAACGGTAACCGGAGAATATGAGGCCGGATTCCTTGGGACAAAGGCCCGTGAAAGACACAGACAGGCAAAGATGGAAGCCTGCAGACAGAGAATCGCAGAGCTGGAAGAAGTATTGCAGCAACTGGAAGAAATGTATCGGAAGTTATTCGAAAGGAAAGTCACTCTCAGACGGGAGTATGAGAATCTTCCAAAAGATACAGATATGCGGGAAGCCCTTCAGATGATGCGTGCGGAGGAACGGGCATGTGAACAGATCAGAAGTGAAAGTGATAAATTAGAAGAGAGGATCCGTGAACTGATTGAAATATTAAAAGAGAAGAAAAAGAAAGCACTGGAAATTGCGGATTCTCTGTATCTGACCTGTTCTTATGAAATATTCAAAAAAGCAAAAAGTGCAGCGGAAGAATATGGAAAGCATCTAATCAGTCTGATTGCAGCGCATGAAATGTTCCTCAGAAGCCTGGAATATCTGAAAGAGCGGAGAGAACATCTGGGAGATCTGGATGCAGATATGGAACAGATCCGGTATGATCTGTTCGAGATTCAGAAAGAACTCCGGAGAAAGATGGAAGAACAGACATCTATACAGGAACAATTACGTCTGACAGATTATGAAGAAATCAAAGACCGTCTGGATGCATGCATCAAGTGGCTTCAGGAATATCCGGAAAGACTGCGCATATGTGTAAGCAGACAGACGCATGAAGAAGACGAAGTCGGACAGCTGATTCTGCGTCTGGAAGAGGGACGGAAGAGAATTGAAGAATACGAAAAGAAGACGGCATATTTTTCAGAATGTTATGAGCAGGAGAAGAGTCTGCATTATGTGGAAATACCGGAAGAGATACCAGATGATGCCGGACATGTACGGAGCTATCTGGAGTCTGATGTAAAGGCAATGGATAAAGACAGTGTGATCCGTGATCTGAATAAAGTATATTTTGAAAACAGAGGATTTCTGACCGATTATCATCTGATGCAGAATGAATTATTTGCAGAAGCAGAGCAGACAGAATTCCCGGCAAAACGACTGGATATTTCAGCCAGATACCAAGGGGTAAAGATAACATTTTCAAGTCTCCTTACACATCTGGAAGAAGACATTGAAGAACTGGAGAATCTGATCAAAGACGGTGACAGGGAATTGTTCGAAGACATTCTTGCCAATACGGTAAGCCGGAAGATCCGTGGAAAGATCAATGCATCCAACACATGGGTACAGAAGATGAATTCTCTGATGAATGGCATGAATACATCCAGTGGTCTGAAGCTCAGCCTCAGATGGAGAAGTAAGACGGCAGAACAGGAAGATCAACTGGATACAAAAGAACTGGTGGATCTGTTAAAGAAAGATTACCGTCTGATGAGTGAGGAAGAAGCATCCCGGCTGTCGGCACATTTTCGATCAAAAGTAGCAGAAGCGAGAAGGAATGCAAGAGACAGTGCCGGAATGATATCCTTCTATCAGATTATGAAAGATACACTGGATTACCGTAAATGGTTTGAATTCCAGTTGTTCTCACAGAAGAACGGAGAACGCCAGAAAGAACTGACGAACAGTGTATTCGGAACCTTCAGTGGCGGAGAAAAAGCGATGTCCATGTATGTACCGTTATTCTCTGCGGTTGTAGCGAAATATCAGGGCGGCAGAGAAGATGCGCCGAGACTGATCTCGCTGGATGAAGCATTTGCCGGAGTGGACAATAAGAATATCCGCGATATGTTCCGCCTGATGACGGAGTTTGGATTTGACTTTATCATTAACTCGCAGGTTCTGTGGGGCGACTGTGATACACTAGATGCACTGGCAATCTATCAGCTGATCCGCCCGGGCAATGCAAAATTCGTGACGGTTATGCCGTATCTGTGGAATGGGAAGAAGAAAGAATTGTTGGAACGTGAAGAGGAAGTAGAGCAGAGAGGGGCCGAGATTGGACAGCAATGAATGAGAGTGAGCAGCAAGAAATTGAGAAGATAAAAAAAGAATGCCTGACATATTTCCACCAAAGTCCAGTTTGGAAAAAAGTTCTGAAAGGGTTCCGTGATAAATATAGTTCTTATGGAAGATTTGGTGGGAAAGTAGTTCTGAAGAATCTAAAAGTACAGGACATCGAAGAACTGGAGGGGTTCTTTGGCAAGTCTTTTCATGGACAGAAAAGTGTGACAGTGTCTGCAGAAAAATTCCGGCAGGCACTGAAAGCAAGCTGCTATAAAGATATCCCACCGGAATGTCTGTTGGAGAATTTTTTCGGAGGACCCTTGCTTGGAAAACAAGAACAGAAACTTTTGAGAGAACAGGAAAAAGAGAAAATCTGGCAGAAGTTTTTGAAAGACTATAAAGGAACTGAGATAGAGAAGGCGGCAGAATTACTGAGGAATATTGTCAAAGACAGTGACAGTCAGGAACTTGCAGAATGGGATCGTGCGCTGCGGCTTGGAGCAGAGATGTATAATCATTTGCCATATCGCCAAAGTGATAAGTTGTATCTGGCTGTATTTGCAGCCATGCTGACGGGAAATCCGCATGCATTTGACAATGGAACTGCAGCAGGAAATTTCCTGTATCAGATTATACAGATGGATCTGGAAATCAGAGAAATTAAGATAGAGTCATCGGAGATATTTCTGGCTTATAAGCGTCAGAAAAGTTACCTGATGGCAGGAATTATGCTGGATGATATATCAAATTATGCAATGTTATATCAGGTACAGGCAGTTAAAAAAGACGGAAATCTTCATAAAGGCATGGAAGGATTTGCGAGTGAACAGCATATCGTACAGGTTCCACTTGCGGTGATCGCGGAGTGGGAGTCGCTTCATTGTCCACAAGATGAGATCTACATTGTGGAAAATCCGTCTGTTTTCGCGGTATTGTGTGGAAAAGAAAAAACGAGAAACGCTAGAAGAGCATATATGTGCATGAATGGACAGCCAAGACTGGCAGGGCTGATGGTGTTGGATCTATTTGAAAAGTCGGGAATCCGGGTATATTATGCGGGCGACCTTGACCCGGAAGGAATACTGATTGCACAGAAATTATCACAGTATTATAAGGGGGAATTTCATTATTGGCATATGGAAACGGTGGATTACGAGAAGTGCAGGTCAGCGGAAGTGATATCGCCGAAGCGTATGAAGATACTGGAGCGGATTACGGAGGAGAGACTGAAGCCGGTGGTGGAAAAGATTGAAGAATATGGGATTGCCGGGTATCAGGAGATGTTGGTGGAGGAGATGTGATTACTTTGAACAGAAAGTGAACTGAGATAGAAACTAAGATTGCAATAGAACGCGGATTAGACTTTAAGGGAAGGATGGGAAAAGCATGAAAACATTGCAGGAGTTAAAAGAAGAACAAATGCGTAATTCAGAGTTTATAAAAGAATATGAAGCGATTCAGCCAGAAATAGATGTTGTCAGAGCTGTTATAGATACAAAAACGTCACAAAAAGGAGAAGAATCGCAATGCCAAAAGGAACAAATCAAAAGCTAAAATTATACCGTCTTGCACAGATCATGTTAGAAAATACAGACGACGAACACTACATTACCATGCCGGAAATCATGGAAGAACTGGGAAAATACGAAGTGACCGCAGATCGCAAAACAATTTACGCAGATCTGCGAGATCTGTCTGTACTTGGAATTGAAGTAGAGGGTGAACCAATCGGCAATCGCTATCATTACCGCGTAGTCAACCGGCCATTCGAGTTGCCGGAATTAAAGCTTCTGGTAGATTCCATCCAGTCTTCCAAATTCATCACAGAGAAGAAGACCAACACGCTGATAAAGAAGTTGGAAAAGCTGGTCAGCAAATATGATGCACAGAGGTTGCAGCGACAGGTGTATGTATCGGGAAGAATTAAGACGATGAACGAAAGTATCTATTATACTGTCGATGCAATCCACAATGCGATTTCTGAAAATAAGAAGATTAAATTTCAGTATTTCCAGTGGAATGTGAAGAAAGAGATGGAATTACGTCATGGAGGAGCGTGGTATCATATTAGCCCGTGGGGATTGTCCTGGGATGATGAGAATTATTATATGATCGGATATGATGCAGAGGCACAGATGATCAAGCATTACCGGGTGGACAAGATGCTGCATATCCGGATGTCGGGCGAATCCCGCGATGGAAAAGAACACTTCAAGAAGCTGGATATGGCAGATTATGCCAAGAAGAGTTTTGGAATGTTCAGGGGAAAGGAAACGTCTGTAAAGATGCTGGTAAATAACAGCCTTGCGGGCGTGATCATTGACCGGTTCGGGAAAGATGTGATGATGATTCCGGAAGATGAAGAACATTTCCGGGTGAATGTGGACGTGCATGTGAGCAAACAGTTCCTGGGATGGGTATTCTCGCTGGGAGAAGCAGTTAAGATCATAGGACCGGATGAGGTTGTGGAGCAGATGCGGGGAGAGGCCCGGAGGCTTATGGAGCAGTATGGGGAATAGGAAATGGATTCTGAATTAGCAAAACAAGAACATGATTGTAAACTTATACAAAAAATAAGTTGACAATCAAAGTGAAATACGATAAATTGTTAACCATAAACTGAAAGGAAGGTTAACAATTTGATGAACACAAAAACAAAAAAATTATCCACCGTAAGTATGGTATTATGCGGAATGTTCGCGGCGCTGGTTGCCATAGGAGCATTTATCCAGATCCCGGTTCCATATATGGATTATTTCACGCTTCAGTTCTTTTTCGTACTGCTTGCAGGATTGATTCTGGGGGCTGATAAGGGAGCAATATCTGTAGGATGTTATGTATTACTGGGACTTGTCGGAGTACCGATCTTTGCAGCAGGCGGAGGAATCGGATACATATTCCGTCCAAGCTTTGGTTATCTGGTCGGATTCATTGTAAGCGCATATGTAACCGGAAAAGTATGTGAAAAGCTGAAAGCAAGTTACAAGAACTATCTGCTTGCCTGTCTTGCAGGATTTGTTGTGACGTATGCGATCGGAATCGTGTATAAATTCATAATCTTGAACTTTTATGCACATACACCGGCAACATTGGGTGTAATCTTTTTGTCCTGCTTCCCATTAGATATGCCTGGAGATTTTGTATTATGTCTGCTGGCAGCCGGTGTGGGACTTAGAATGCGAAAAAGCGGATTTTATCTGAGCGAATAAAAAAGGGGCATGAGATTATGGCAAAAGGAATATTTGTGACGGGCACCGGCACAGATGTAGGAAAGACATATGTCACAGCATTAATCGTGAAAAAGCTGGCGGATGCAGGAATCCATGCAGGCTATTATAAGGCTGCATTATCAGGTGCAGAGTCCATAGAAGAAAGTGACGCAGGCTATGTAAAGAAGATTGCCGGTATCACACAGGAAGACAGCAGCTTACTGTCATATCTGTATCAAAATGCGGTGTCTCCGCATCTGGCTGCCAGAATAGAAGGGAATCCGGTTGATCCGGAAACGGTAAAAGCAGATTTTGACAGGGTAAAGAAAGAGTTCGATTATGTCACGGTAGAAGGAAGCGGCGGCATTGTATGTCCGATCCGCTGGGATGAAGAGCAGGAGATCCTGCTGGAAGACATTGTGAAAATGCTGCATCTGAACACTCTGGTGATCGCAGATGCCGGACTGGGCACGATCAATGCAGTTGTCCTGACGGTAGAATACATCCGGAATCACGGAATGGATGTAAAAGGAATCATTCTGAATCATTACTCGGGTGGAGCGATGCAGGAAGATAATGAGAAAATGATTGAGAGATTAACGGGAGTCCCGGTGATTGCCAGGGTAAGAGATGGTGACAGGGAGCTTGAGGTTGATCTGGAAGTGTTGAAAAGGGTGTATGATTAATTTGTTGTACGGAAATAAAAAAGAAATGAGCAACCCGTTTGAATCCAAAGATTGTACGCGGCACAAAACCCATTTCTTAATTTATATAATATACTAAGAAATGTAAAAATACAATACAAAGTATAGATAGAAATAGAAAATTATATAAGAAAATATATTGAAAACAATGCAGACCAGGATGACAATCGTCATTTCCTGGTCTTATTTTATACCTTTCGAAGGAAAAATAAGGTGAGAATATTATACCCCATCAACTGAATTATACTATACACATCAAAGGAAATAAAACAGAATTCCGGGAGATAAAAGTAATTATAAGACAACAAATCAAATTCAGATGAACATGTTTTTTAAGCGAAAGGAGCACACACAATGGCAAAAATATTTATCACCCTGACAGGAACAAAACACTACTTCGGAAATGATTTTCTGAAGAAAGGTATGAAGGTCAGATTAGAAAAGGATCCGGATAATGAATATGACAAGGAAGCAATCAAAGTAACGTATGAAGGACTTGGGAAGATCGGTTATGTAGCAAATAGTTCGTATACAGTCATCGGCGAATCTATGAGCGCAGGCCGTCTGTATGACAAGATCGGTGACACGGCATATGCGAAGGTTGTATTAGTTACACCGGCAGGAACAATCTGCAAGATTTGTAAAAAGAGTCTGAAAAGTGAACAGGAGGAAACAGCATGAATTACCTTGTGATAGATTTGGAAGAAGTCGTAGAAATATGACTTCTTCTTGTACGTCAATGGCTAGCGAAGTATTCCAGTGGAACGGTGCGGATGTCTCAAATGAAGGAAAACAGGAGAAGATAAAAGAAGAACTGGCGGATGTTGTGAATTATTGTGTCCTGATGGCAGATGCCTGCGGACTGGATCTGGATGAGATCGTGTGGGAGAAGATCAAGGTAAATGCAAAGAAGTATCCGGTGGAGAAGGCTAAGGGGAAGAGTGCGAAGTATGATAAGCTGTGATGGAACAGGAGGAATAGAAAATAATCATTGACAGACATTTATACATGAATTATTATCTTAATAACGCAATGCGTCTGAAAGGTGATCTGATGAGTCGAGGAAAAGAAGTAAAAGAATTACGGGAAAAAATGGGAATGAACAGGAGAGAGTTTAGTGATTATTATGGTATACCATATCGCACTGTTCAAGATTGGGAAGCTGAGAAGAGAGAACTTCCGGAGTATCTTTTGCGTTTGATGAAATACCGGGCGGAAGTGGAATATATGGTAAAAAATAAGTCGTAAGACTTATTTTTTTGGACAAAATATAACGCAATGCGTGCAATATGATGAAAGTTGGGGAAGTTAAAATGAAAAGAAAAGTAAATGTAATAGAAGATTTAGATGGAAAGAAAACGGTTTTTATTCATGATATTCTTTTCAAAGGGAAGCGGGCAATGAAATGGGATGAGGTTGAAAAGTATTTAAGGCAGTATGTTGGTGACATTTGTACTATTGATGATAGTAATGAAGTTATTTACATAGGTGCAGATTTGCCGGATGAATATGCACATTCCAACTATACACATATTTTAAAAGGGGCAAATGCTAAAGCAAAGGCCAATGCTGCGCAGGGATTGCCAGAGCTTATTAAAATAGCTGATGGAAAGAAATTTACTGAGAATTATAAAGTAAAACATAATGTAGATGCCATGTATGGCTGGTATCGTTATTCATCGAGATTTGCTTTGCCTGTGTTTGGTGAAGATGGAGAAATTATAAGATATAATGTGTTTAATGTAGTTATGGTCATTAGACATGCCAGAGATGGAAAAAAGTATCTTTATGATATAATAACAACTCTGATTATCTCCAAAAAGCCCGGAAATACGGGCATTTCACGGGATATAAGAACTGAATTTACTACCGATTTACTACTTTCGGAT